>Ga0116231_10005323_pt1 | contig 25390 bp, 13 predicted proteins | sample S1TSphgellanicum_2_FD_89695 | JGI IMG/M metagenome (GOLD analysis project Ga0116231, IMG submission 89695) | Host-associated microbial communities from peat moss isolated from Minnesota, USA - S1T2_Fd - Sphagnum magellanicum MG | ecosystem: Host-associated > Plants > Peat moss > Unclassified... | reverse complement strand
TTTTTTTGTTGTTGTTGTTTTTGGTTTGTTTTTGTTTTGTTGTGGTTGTTTTTGTTTGTTGTTTTTTGTTTGGGGTTGGTTTTTTTTTAATCTTCAGCAAGTTCTTCATCCTCCTGCTCTGTTTTAATTTTCTGTTTTTTTTCCTTAGCAGCAGGAAAAAAGCCCAACCATCAGATCAAGCAGCATCTCTGATTGTAGTGCATTTTCAGGAAACAGAATGTTGAAAGGCTTCATGCAGTCTCTGTTCTTCAGATCTTTGAATATTCTTGGTTGAGATTTTTAGGGTTTTAGGGCAAGTGCAGTGGTGAAGAAGAATCCTATCTTGCACAGTATTCTGGGGGCAATTCTTTTGATGGAAAAAGTGCATGCCCAAAGGCAGTTTACACTCAACATCAATCTTAGGCAAATCAATTTCTTAGATGTTGATTTCTCGGCCACCTTGGTGACACTAAATTAGTGCAACTTGATTAAGCCTGCCATGCTGTGACATGCCATGATTTTATTTTGCAGCTTGGAGGTGAGCAGTTCTATGCTTGATGGAGCACATGGTGGCATTTGGTTAGCATTTTTTTGGATTTTGCAATTATGGGCAATAAAATCACTCGTAGGCGGCCGGCAATTGATGACCGCCATACACGACCCCAAGGATTATATCCTTCCCGAGACATTGATCAACGCAAGCTGCGGCGCCTCATTCTCGATTCCAAGTTGGCTCCTTGCTATCCTGGAGGAGAGGAGCCTGCAGTTGAGCTTGAAGAATGTCCAATTTGCTTCCTGGTAAAACTCACAATTTCTTACCTTTTTTTTCCTCTTCAATATAAAATAATATTCTAGATCATAGCCACAAGCAAGATGTTCCTTCTTACACCCAACACTCTTATTAAGTGTGTTCATGATTATTATCTGTTATGACAGGTGACTGCAGAGTCTTTTCTGTTCTACACAAAACTTTGTCAGGTAGCTCTAACTGCAGTTGGTTGGGCATGACAGCATTATCCAAGTCTCAATCGCTCCAAATGTTGCACCAAAGGCATCTGCACAGGTACTGTGTTCCTACAACCACATGTCCTAAAAGCTTCATAAGTTAGCTGCAGACTCACGCTGCATTCAGTTGAGATGTAAAAAGAGACTTCTGCTTTAAATGGGTTGCTGGTTTTATATGTCCAGCTGAGGTCAAGGTTCATGGTCGATAGCAGTATTGTACAGCAGGGATGGCAGCACCAATGAGCCAACAACTCTCACCTTTTACCACAAATCTTAGTATGTCGATTGTGTTATGTACATGACAGTTGAAGCAAGTAGCATGTGAAGTGTGCTCGATTATGGGTAGCTATTGGGTAGCATGTATTGAGCCATAGTATTCTTGTGGTTTTTTTGCAGAGTGTTTTTTGCAGATGCAATCCCCAAATGTCACTCGACCAACTCAGTATCCAGAAAGCTCTCATAATCTTTTGTACTCAGTGTTGTTGGGGTGCCACCCTGTTGTTGTTTTTGAACTACTACCCTGTCATGGTCAAGCTATGTCTGGAAAATGATTACAACAGTTCAGGATGGTATGAATGCAGAGTGCTTTATCTAATTTAGAAGACAGTATATGAGAATCAGGTTATCATGACAGATTATCTCATAAGCAGCAGCAATGTGGATATGACAAACTACTGGCAGGGATGTGAGTGCATTACCGGGTTGTGCATTGCATAAGAGCCATTCACCTTAGATCTTTGTCATCTTTTGCTGATGAATTTTGGGAAGCTTTTTAGGGGAGTGTTTTTTGCTGTTGAAAAATCCAAAAGAGGTGATTCAGGTGGAGTCATAACTAACATCTTTGATCTAGAGATGTGCCACAAGATGATTCCTTAACAGGGTGGTGATAGATGCCCGTATTGCAAAATGGCAAACTATTCGGTTGAGTATCGAGGGCCAAAGAGCATGGAAGAGAAAGGCGTGGAACAAGCGGTCTGGTCTTAAATCTCTTTTCCATGTTTATTTGCTTACTCATTAGTTTCTTATCTTGATGATGTGGTTTTTTTTACTTGCTTGCATATCTGTTTGTTTACATACTTTTTCCATTGCAAACTTGACAGTGTGCAAAGCTTGTTTAGCTGTTTAGGGTTGTTCACAATTCTCAAAGCACGCTACAATTTTCTTCTTCAATCTCTTGGCATACTATCCTGTCTTGTACCCATATTATCTTTTGTTTACAAATTCAGGAAGAGCAAAAAGTAATAGAGGCAAAGATACGAATGCGGCAAAAAGAACTAGAGGAGGATGAGAAACGTGAACAATGGCATGATGATGACCAAGATGGTGATCCTCCATCCCCTCCTGCTCCAAGTCTTCCTGCCATATTCCCTCCTCCTGATTTGGAGCAGGATAGCTGGCAAGTAGTATGGGAATCCATCAGTCATCCTTCAGAGGTCAGTTCCCCTCACCCACTTGCAGTATGTTAAAGCTTGATAACTTTGTTGGCACTGTGTGGCCCCATATACCAAAAGCAGATGAGTAAGCCTGGATTTGAATCCTTCTTACCAATCCCACCCAAATCACAGCATTGAAGCACTAGGGATATAGTAATTCCAAGTTCCCAGCTTCCATCACATATGAGAGCTTTGAAAAAGCAGGATTCTTGGATGTGGTGGTGGGAGATGTGGGAAGATTTGAGTTCCCCTCTCTTATCCCAAAGAAGCTTTCTTTCTTTTCCTGCAAGAAGTGGCTCTCTTATCACTCTGCATAATGGACAGGATCTAGTATCATTGGGGCTGTCTCAGAGACCTGTTGGAAGACCAGTTCCAATAGTGGAACCAGCAGACTCATTGTGGGTACAAGGCAGTCAACAAAGCGATGTGGAGGAGGATGAAGGCAGAGCTGCTCAACAACAAGCAAGGCCTGCTTTTGTTTCAAACGTACTGCCTTCTGCCCTCAGGCATAATGCTATTGTTGAGTTCCCAACACCACAATCACCTCCAGGTGCTCAGTTAACAAGTGGAGAACCAACCTCTGAATATTCCCAGCAAAACAGGTGTGATCAACAGTTTGTTAACCCAACACTTTGCTGTTGTCTTTTTCTATTACAAAGTGTGAAGGGAAAAAAAAGCAGAGAATTGGATAATTCTGGAAAATTGACAAGTAGTGACAAAATGATGCCAGGGACGATGAATTTGACCTCGATTTGGAGGACATAATGGTCATGGAAGCTATCTGGCTTTCTATTCAGGTATTCTGCCAACTGAAAGTAAATGGAAATATGGGTCTGTTCTCAATCCCTTGCAATCCCAGTGGAAGGCTTGTGTTTAATGAGGACATTTTGTGCAGTCTACCTCTGCGTTGAACCTTCACCAAGAATTTTTACCCTGTTCTTCTATGTGCTGGTGTTTTAGGAGGAAGGGGCTCAGCACAGATATACAGATAATGAACCATGTATAGCAGCAGCAGGAGCAGCAGTGGCAGGCAGCTTGTCAACAAGGAGGACCAATTCTGGTGTTGACTCTGAAGGCAGCACAGAAGTGAGAGCAATTATGCCTTCACGACCTCCTCCTTTGCTACCATCTCTGCCACCACCATCACCACCACTGTCAGTTCTTGAAACCCAAGTGCAAGCTCCACGGAGGTGCAGCTCAGTTACTGGTGGATTAGCAGGTGCCATCGCAGCATTGGCTGAAAGGCAAGTTGCTGGGGGTGACACAACAGCTGCTGCGCAGCAATCAACTGTCAGCAGTTTGCCACCTGATCCAGCTGCTGTGGTCGTTCTAAGGAAAGAAGTTGCTGGAACAAATCAAGCCTGTGAGGTATTACTCCATGGGGAGGAGGAACTTGAGATTGCCTCCCCAAGTGAGCCACTTCAAAGGAGGCAGCACATTGGTTCATCAGCTGTCAGAAAATTAGGGCTGCAAAAGGTGAAGGATGAGAGGGAAAGAATGCTAAGGATGTCTACAGAAATAGAGATTTTGAAGTCACAGAGGGACGGGGAGAGTGCAAGCCCAATCAGGGACTCGGAGAATCCAAATACCAGTGACAGACTAGCCAATTGGGTGAGCTCAAGACAGTGGGAATACAGGGCTGCTCCATCAATGAGTAGATGGGCAGGTGATCAAAGCTTGGAGCAAGTGGAAATTGGGACAAGTTTCTCTCACAGCATTCCATCTGCATCAGACTTAGCATGGGAGGCACCAGATATTCAACCTGATAGACAAAGAAGAGATGGTGAAAGTAGTACCAGCATGGATGCAGGAGCGAAGAGTGCTGTGGTGGTGCCTGAAAGCTTTGATGAGCAAATGATGTTAGCAATGGCACTGTCCCTTGCAGAGCAAGCTAGGGTTCACCGAGATGGTGGCTCCCTCATACAACAATCAAGTAACATGCAATGGTGATTTGTGTTTTAAAAAAGTGTATTCAGTAATAATTATTTGCATCACCCCTATGCATATCCCAATCTCTATCCATATTCCAATCTCATCAGACAGCGATTAAATCCATCAATTGAACTGAGGCTTGGTACACCCATCTGGTTGCCTCTTATTTTGTGCATCTGCACCAGGACAGGCTTCAATTGGCTCTTAACCTTGCAGTATTCAAATATAGAGTGTACAGACACAATAGCAATGAGAGCAAGAAGACAATAACTGGTAAATTGCACAATGAAGGCTGTACCAGAAAAAACAGAATTGTTGGCAAATGTCTGACCACATAAACTCAAAAAGAGCATATGTTGATGAATTCATCATTTTCTCACGAAGGAATGAACATTGACCATGTCCTGACAGAACATTACCCACAAGCCAAAATTGTAATTGGGTATGCTTGCTACAGATTGCGGTATAGGGGCAATTCTACCTTCCCTTAAAACTCCCTCTACTGATCTCCCATCTGCGATATCTAACAGCAATCAGTTTCTAGTCCCTTACCTCTAGTTATCTCAGGTCTTCAATATCTAGCAGTAATCAAGATCCAGTTGACTGGGAGAAGATGACTTAAACTGGCTCTACTGCTGCAGTGCTGACTTGTTTGAAAAAATAACAAGTGCAATTAGGGTTGCTGAAGAATGCACTGGAGGAGGGACTAATGACTAGTTTGAAAACTTCTAATTGAAAAAATAAGTTGCTTTTAACACCTCCTCCAGGTCAAGGCAGCCTCGCTCTGGAACCTCAGGGAAACTCAAATTAGGCATCTGTTCTTGGAAATCACTCAGTAGCTGCCCAACACAACACAAAAATGCAATCAGTTGGAAGTTTCCATCAGAATTCTCCAGATGAGAGGAAAGGATTCTACAACAGAAAGCACTACAAAATCCTATGCATATCCCTAGGCAGCCCTCAGGCATTCAGCATAGTGAACTGAGCATTGCACCTACAACCAAGATGTTCAATCTTGCAGCTGTGTCCCAAAGAAGGAAAATGTCATATGACTAGGCACATTTAGGCATGATATCTGTGATATTTGAGGACACTGCATTTAAGCTTTCTCACCAACAAAGTCCAAACTCACATTTTCAAGAATTGGTTTATTGTAGAGTTCCACAAACTTCTCCCGGAGAAGGTGGTTCATTTTCTCAACATCCCCGGCGTGTGTCCAGTATGAGTCATGTACACCTGGACCCAGTAACTGTACAAATCAGAATCAAGTAAACCCTCCTCAAGTGATTCTTCCATCCCCAGCCACTGGCTAAAACACATTGAATCTATGTAAACTTCTCGCCTGGCCAGCTAAAGGCCATTTTGTAAGTAAAAAGCAGACAAAACACTTAACTAAAACCATTCATGAAAAGAGAACAAGAATCAGATGATCATTTGATTGCAGATTACCTGCAAAAAGAAGACCTGCATCTTTACAAGCAAGAGCTGTCATCATCATGTGGGAGCTATCGAGCGAGTGGACAAAATTAGGAGGAAAAGCACTGCGCTGTCTTTGCACCAACACCTGCTCCCCCATACATAACTTTTACTTTCAAACACTCCAAAGTAAAACACAAATAAAGAACTCGTCAACCCAACAGCCAAAGGAGAAAAAGGAGCAAACTCAGGCAGTAAGTACTACATCATCAAGCCAATAAACCAGCAGAAATGGAACATAGAGAAAGATAACATACTGGTTGATCAGCATCCAGATTTCTCAAGGCCAGTACTTGCAATGATGTTTTCACCTGCAAAACATAATTCCAAGCAACTTCAAAGAGAGCAAAAGACCAAGTCCCTGACATCCTTTTTACCAATCCAAGGGAACACTACTACATGAACAAGATGGCTTGTTGACAAATGTACAGATGGTGGTTGAAGCATTTATGTGTTGTAGCTGTGACAGTTGACAGACACAAGTTTTCTCTTCAGCATTGAAAAGCAAAAGTCAAGAGCAGCAAGGAATTGTGCTTTTGACATACGAGGTGTCTTCCTGGCTTCCGATAAGGCTGCACTACTGGAAGCCCCAATGGTGTGTTCCATTTGACTGCCTGCCCAGTTGATGCAATTATCTGCACCCAAGAAAATTATTACAAAGCACATTAATCTGGTAATGCTCTACTCAAGATAGGTGCATGAACAGGCCAAAGAACCACAATACAAGGCAGCAACTAAAACCGGGGTCTGGCATGCACCACAGGCCATTGGGGACAACATTCATGTCAAGGAGGTCTAGTTATAAAAAGCAGTTTTTACAACAAAAAGGAAGACCCACCTTTGCACAATCACCAAGCCAGGTCATAATGCACCGTGCCTCCTTAAACATCTCCCCCAATGCATCCAATGTTGTCTATGCAAAAATTACAACCGCATCAATTACTCTTGTACTCTTAGCCAGAAGGGGAAGTGTTATGCAAAATAGAATGTACATCTCCCATCACAGGATATCCAGCTGACAGGGATGAGGATCCTGCTCAATCATGCAAGAAAAGCAAAAAAATTCAATGCTTACCTTGGCAGCATAGCAAGCTGCACTATACATCACAGATTGGTCCATTGTGGTGTCCCTTTCCTTGAGCCTGTTCAAGATCTGTGTCCGAGCACCAACAAAGGTAACTCCATATACTGATGTCATTACTGTTTGCTTCACAAGCTTCCGATCAATCTGCCCCAAAACCAAGATATGGTTACAGCAGGGATTAACCAAACCAATTTCTTAACCTTAAGCCTACACTCATATCTAAAATAGATAATTGGTTTAGGGTTTAAGGTTTAACCCTAAACTCTAAATCCTAAACCTAAAACAGTTTTGAGACTTGCAGCCAAGCTGCCCCAATACCTCATTAAGCAAAAGCCTTGCATTTGCTGCACTCCTGTTGGTTGCTGGGTCCTTTAGTGCATCTTTTTCCATTATGCCACGAACTCTGTCCAATGAAAGGACAGTCAACGTCAACAAAAGAACAGAAGTTTGCATTTGAAACCACAAGCCTCATTATAACCTTACAATGGAAACACATCATTTTGTACTTCTGAGAAGAACTGAAATGGACCATAGACTAGCCAGTACACCACACACTTGGAGGAAATATGAAGAACACAAACAGCATAAATTCGGCCTAATATCGAATGCATCAAAGAACAGACAGAAACCTACCTGGCAGCAATGCCTGAGTAAACGTCAGCAGGCTTATCTCCTGCAATGAGGTTCACAGATTCAGCTCCATGCTGCAAGCAAAATGAGCAAGCTTGTTTAAACACAAGGAACTCCATGATGCAGTACAATACTCTTAAGTTTGTACTAAAACCAAAAGAAAATTTGGAGAGAGGACAAGTTGCTTAGGTGGAGCTGCTCACTCTATCTCGTCCTAGAGCTGCATAATGCTGCAGACCATTACATGATCCATCCTGCACCACACACCATACTTGAGTCATCAGCAAACATGGCTTGAAAGGCATACACAGGGCCTTTTTGCAAACTCAAGGAAAACATATATTATTATTGCCAATGGGTGCCACTCTGGTAGCTTCTGAGAAGGAAATTTGTGGACTTGATGAACTCTTTTGGCATCACTGAGTCACAAAACACTTCAATAAACTAACAGACACGTGTGAAAGCTATATACCTGATGCACAGGCAAGTATGACACATATGTTTCAGGGTGTCCTGAGGCCACAGCATTACAAATATCCATACAGGTGGCAAGGCACTGAAATGGATCCTCAGCCTCAAGCCACCACCGATGCCCATCCAATGGTCTCTCAGCAGAATCAACAATTTTCTCCCACTGGTTGTCCACATATGCAACACGGTCTTGAAAAGCCATCTTCCCAACTTTCCCTCCAAACAGGTTTGCAAGGTGAATTTTCAGCCACTTAAGCCCATTTGGGCCCAATGGTCTGCCCTCTGCAAACTCAAGAATCCCACGACACATATCCGATCCCAAGTGGTTGAGATGGGGATGCATTGGGTAGGCTCGTCCTCGAAAATCCAAATTATGGGGGTAGAAGAAGGATTCCTCATTCCGTAATTGTCGTGCCACCTGGCCCACAGATCTTTTGGTCATGACTAGTCACAAAGAGAAAGCTATAGCAGAATCTATATATAATGTCCCTGAGAAAAGCATAAAACCCAATGTCTTTAGGAATATATTTAGGTACTTACTGCAAGCTTAAGCTCGGTGTCACAACGCATTGAGTGGCGCTCGCTGTTGATACGTTTAGCAGTGGCAGATGCCCTCCTCCAGTCCCGAAGTTCAATTGCATCCTCAGTATTTGGTCGATCAGGAACAGGAACCTATGAAAGTAAAGCAGACACCATGTATTCAGTTTACAATTGATTTCCCACCAAAAAACACAGCAGAATGTTACAATGATGATCTGAATTATAGAAGAACAGTTAAAAAATTAAGTATCTCTCTTTGAGACTGAACTTGTTTGATTGAGACCACTATCTCCATTTATCTTGAAGAGAAATTGGCAAGCAAAAACATATTGTTTGCAATAGAATGTAAGGAGGGAGCAATACATTGCAATGATCAACAAGATCTGCTAATCGTCCACCCTCCCTCCACATCCTTTCCAAAACATCCAAGACTCTTCCATTAATCCTCCAAGGAGTTTCACCCAGTGCATCGAGTGCCTACAATGCAACCAGAGATAGCATATGTTAGAGCACATGACCATCCCCTAACAGAACCTGACAGACTCACACTCTGACATCAAGTGATGAAATCTATTATAAGTACAAGTTTTGGGGAACAAAGCTGAGGATTACCTTTACAACTTGTGTCATATTCCTGCGTGGAGTATCCATGACTGTATCCCGTTGCTCCTTTGCACCATGTGTTCTCATTATGGATGACTTCAAACGCAAGTAGCCCCCCTCATAAAACCTATGCAATCAAACAAAACTACTTTAAATAAACAGGCATCCTTTTGGGTGTCTCCAGCTGCAGGTGCTCATGACAAAAAGAAACAAACAAGTTAAGCATTACCCCAAAAAAAGGAAGAAAAAAAAAGAGAGAAAACTGAGCAGTTGTGTAGTAAATTGTGCTATCAGGACTTACCCTTTCCAAGGTTTAGGTTTCACCAACATGGGCATGTATGGCATCACCATGTGACGCACCTGCCAACCAGAAAGAACCCAACCAATGATTCAGGTCAACCAAACATCATCCACAAGTATTCCTAACCACATTCTTCTACTACAGAATGCAAGCTATGAGATGAAGTAAATGCAAACACATCTCAAATGATCAGTCCTTCAAAAGTGACAAATCAATCATAAACAGTGGAAACACTTACTGATTTGTCGACCTCCCTAAGAACCAGGGGATCACACTCTATGACACCATATATCCTGTTCACACTGCAAGGGAGAAGAATGTACCTTAATCAGAACCGAGAACTTCTTGATACGTATGATTTAAGTCAAACTGAATAGAATTGAGTGATGACCAAATAGTCAGGTTACAAAGATTTCACATTGACTAAAAATCAGCAAACAGGACACTGAACAATAAAGAACAGCAACAATGAAAGAAAACCTGAGAACTGTGTTGAACAACAGTAATGGTACAAAGAAGCACAAAATTCAGTTTGTTAACAAGCATTACAGCAACCTCAGTAACAGTTCAGACAAGCTTTACCCAGCTAGATAACCTCTGATTCAGTCCTCACTATCAAGTGTGGTTTATAGCATGAAAACTCTGGAAACTATAGACATCACCCAAACTATGCAAGGTAAGTTATGTCATCATCACTGTAAGAGCTTACCTGCTCTTCAAAGGATAGTTTTTTTGTGTATGCTTGAATGCTGGCTGCAGCTCAGTAACATCATGAGCATTTTGATCTGCAGGTGGCCGCACAAAGGCTGTCTCCAACATCAGCTCTAGCAACCTGCTGCCAACCTGAGGACTTGAAGGTTTTGGTTAACAGGTCCAACTGTAGAGAGCCACTTATGTCTACTCCTTCCTGCCTTCTGACCAACTTCATATGGGAAAAACAAAGATTATAGCTTGCTATGATCAACCTCTCCATAAGCAGAAACCTAAGTATTTGTGCCATTGATTGAGTCAATGCACTGTACACTATTAATACTGGTGTGCTAGGCACCAAGTAGATCTGCAAGATAAGCCTGTGATAACAGTCCCTGGGTCTCCTAGAAGCCCGGGGTTTAGGGTTTAGGATCTCCTAGACCTTGAAGCACAATTCTATCATTCTATTGTATACATTGATCTCCCTCACCCTGGAAGTCTCAGTAGATTTTCACCAGAACACTTCATGTCTCCATCAGATTGGATGTCTGCAACCTTATTGCATGCTTGTATCAAAAATAGTACAAAAAACAGCTGACAAGGTTGACCCAACAAACAATTCCCTACCTTGGCATGAATAGCTGGACCCCAGGCCTCCTCACTACTGGCCTGTCTCAAAATAGTCCCAACCAAGCGAAGTTTTTGTTGTTTCACCAGCTTCTGAATCTTTTTCTGCAACTTCGTAGACTTTATTTCATCCTCTACTGTTGTTTCAGGTTGAGACAAAGTCTCAGAAGTGTTGATATGGCCTGCTGCTTTCAAGTCCTTTTTCTTCTTTTTCTTGTACTTTTTTTTGCTGTTCATGAGCTTGAATATATTGACCTGTAACAGCCCCGTCACTTCAATGTCCAGGATACAGCAACAGTGATCCCATTCCCAAAAATGTTAAGATCCAGAGGAATACTGCAGAAAGACCATTAAGGTTTAGAGTTTAGGGTTGAACCTCTTGTTCAACAGCTTCTCCAATCTGGAGTGCTGCAATGAGTACTTTGACACAGCCATGTTCCTGATCACTCATAAGAAGACCCATCAAGCGGTGCATGGTTATGACTGCAAGCATGTCTGCTGGCAGCTGAGCCATGAATGGGCCATATGTTGAGCGGTGCTCTCTGAACTCCAAATTCTCAAACTCTTTCTGCTCTTGCTGAATTGCATCCCTGGGGAAACAAACATTAGCACTTGAGAGTTACATAAAAGGCTTGTGCTGCCAATTTGAAACTGCAGAATGTACAGTACACCCATTGTTCAGAAGTAGGTCAAGAATTAGGGCTAGAGGCATCGATTGATATGATTGTGTACCTCAGGGGTTCAAACCAACCCAGGAGCAAAGATTGAGCAAACGGCAAATTGGGTGCCAGATTCTTGCGACACATTTCCAGCGTCAGCTCCTTGTAATTTTCTGCGGCTTTCTGCCAGGCTTCAGTCTCAACCTTCAACTGCCTTTTCCGGAGTTCATACTGTTTTTTCCGGAGTTTCTTTGCTGCATCCAGTGCTGGTGTAGTAGAGCGCTTTCCTTCTTTTGAAAATGGCACATCAGTCTCCAATTCCCCCTCGGTTTCATCATCATCTTCAACTGCCTCTGCTACACTGACAAATGGCCGGTTGTAATCCAAGCCAGCAACAGCGTGGGCCTTGGAAGAATTAGAACTAGAGACAGGATAAGAAGGGTTTATGCTATCTTGGCCTGAGAAGCTTTGCAAGAAGAGCCATGGAAGATTCACAAGACCATAAAGGGCTGCATCTAGGGTTTCATCTACACGAGTGCGAGGAGGTAACAAGGAGGCTGCTGTTGCAGAAGAAGGGCATAATGGGAGGCCAGAAGAAGCTGAGCTTGTTGTGGATGCCTGAAGACTGCTCCAGTGGGAATCGATAATAGATGATTCTCTGTCTCCACCCTTTTTTATTACATGACCTGCTGCTGCTAGTGCCGAGCTTGCCAACTTTCGACGTTCACTGAGGTTTGAAACAAAAGGAAAACTATGATGATGTTCAGAGGATCTGCGTTGCTCTAATCTTTTCCTTCCCAGCTGCCGTGCTGCCGCCCTCCACATGCCGCCCCTCAAAAACTTAACCAGAAACCCTTCAACTTTCCTCTAAGCTCCAACCCACTGCAATAGAAAGAACCACATAATCAGGTCGGTGACGGAGCGAGTATCACAGAGAGCTTAAAGATACCAAAATAGATGCACAAAAAAGAGGGGGGGGATAGGGTTCAGGAAATGAGAGATGCTGCTGCTGAGCAGAATGCAAACCCCAAACCCTAAACCCTAAACACAAGTTCTGAGGAGCTTGAAGGCACCGAAAATGGATGCAGCAGAAGCATGTTAGGGCTCAGGAAAAGAGAGATGCTGTAGCTGACAAGAATGAAAAACCCTAAACCCTAGAAGCTCTTCTAGCTTTGAAACCCTAATCGTGTCAAGAAGCTCTTCGAGCTCTGAAAACCCTAATCCTTGCAATCATACCGGAGCTGCTGCTCGTGTCAAGAAGCTCTTCTAGCTAGCTCTAAAACCCCTTAGTCGTTGCAATCACACCAGAGTTACTCGTGTCAAGAAGCATTTTTCTGGCTTTGAAACCCTAATCGTTGCAATCACACCCGAGCTGCTCGTGGTTTTGGAAGCTCTCAGGAAGGAACAAGATGGTTTCTTTTTTCAAGTCATGGATGGGTGTTTCTTTGTGTTAGAGTTTGCTGAGAATTGGATAGAGAGGTCGATGGTAGAAGATTTTGCACGATGACCCAAATCATGCATTTTGTATTTTATGATTTTTGCAAATCTTGTTGCCTGCATACCTTGTGCTCAAATGTACAAGCAGAGATATCTGGGACTTATGCCATGGCAAGAAACCACATGTGGAGAGACTACTGGCCTTGATCACAACTTTTGCAGCATGATCATGTTCCTTAAGTATAGATTCATGCCATCATTATTGACTTCATTGTTAATCATCCATTGCACGACATGGATTTGGCAAAACACTGATAGGAAGAAGAAACGAATATTGTCAACATTGGAGTTGGTGTTGGTGAAGCTTCATTACAATGCTGTAATATCACACTGACATCTCTCAAGTTATTAGCTATTACCAGGGATCACACATTATTATGAGCAAACCCATTTTGGTTTTTTTGAATCTCAAGAAAGTGTTCAATGATTTGGTTTGCTTCTTAGCAAAGCCATGACTTGTTTGCACTTGTATATTTTTCCTGGAAGTGTTGTGGATGCGCCTTTTCAGATCTTGCAAACCATCTTGTGAGGCTACACATTATTATGAGCAAAATGCATTTTGATTTTTTTTGAATCTCAAGAAAATGTTCAATGATTTGGTTTGCTTCTTAGCAAAGCCATGACTTGTTTGCACTTGCATATTTTTCCTGGAAGTGTTGTGGATGCGCCTTTTCAGATCTTGCAAACCATCTTGTGAGGCTACACATCATTGTGAGCAAATGCATTTTGGTTTTTTTGGATCCCAAGAAAGTGGTTAATGATTTGGTTTGCTTCTTAGCAAAGCCATGACTTGTTTGAACTTGTATATTTTTCCTGGAAGTGTTGTTGATGTGCCTTTTCAGATCTTGCCAACCATCTTGTGAGGCTACACATTATTATGAAAAATGCATTTTGGTTCTTTTGAATCTCAAGAAAGTGTTCAATGATTTGGTTTGCTTCTTAGCAAAGCCATGACTTGTTTGCACTTGTATCTTTTTCCTGAAAGTGTTGTTGATGCGCCTTTTCAGATCTTGCAAACCATTTTGTGAGGCTACCATACATTTTGTGCAAGGTACCGCCCTGTGAATACACTCAAAAAACCTTCAAAAATTTGAAAGACTTGATAGAGTTTGATATCCTTAAAAGTCACACCTAGTCATGTGCTCAATTCCTTAAAGTCCCACAATCTCTAGGACCCAAACTCAAAATAAGGGAAGAGGAAGTTGGTGAGAAGAAAAAACATTCATTGTAGCTTTTGCAACAATAGCTTTTGAGTTCAATGAACAAAATCATCTTCCTTAACATACATGCATGCAAATATAAGCCTTAAAGAACGGCGATGGCGGTGGCTAATATGGATGAGCACCCAATAAATGACCTTGTTGCCACTTTCTTATTTGTGTCACCCTCTTCCCCTTTTTGCGTACCTCCTTTCTTTGCAACAACATTAATCATCATTCCTACAACACACCACAATTTCAAAACTCGGATTTCTTTGTCATTCTCCTCTCTTTTCAGCAATTGCCCACAATTACCCTCATGTTCAATGTATTATCCAATAATCCAAAGAAAAAGAAAAAGGTTATGTCAACTAGATTGAGGGTTAGGGAAAGGTTTTGGGGGTTTTGGAAAAAAGTTTTTTTTTATAAAAGATAGCAAAAAACAAAGACAAAGAGAGAGGGGGGAGGTTTTGGAAAGTGAGGTCTATTCCTCACATGCACGAATGTTAAAGGCCTTAAAAAGAAACTTTCAAAAATCAACAATGGTTCCATGCCTCTACTTGTCCTTGTTTGGTTCATAGTCAAAGCAATTCACATAGGTCTAATTTGAACTTCTTTTTATTGGAAACTTGTGATCTTGCACAAATAGCCTTTTGTCTTTTTAAATGGAAACTCAATTGTGTTTAAGTATTTTTGCAAACACGTCACTTTTTCTTTTCACTTAAAATGCATAGGTCACACCTCTCACATAAATTGCATAAGTTCCACAAGTCACACTCGTCACATAGTTCACATAAATTATCATTGGAAATGTGCAAGTTGCCTTTTCACTTTAAACCAAAATTTAAGGCTAGTGTCAAGAACAAAACTAAAACATAATTTGAAAAAATCAAAAAGACTTAATCAACAAAAAAATTGAAAAAAATTGACAATGAACAGAAACTAAACAATTTTATGATGTATGTTATGCATGAAATGAATTATAAATACAAAGGGCATAACGTGCATTTGTGAGATTAAAGGGTGATGCTCTTTAAACCTCTTTTTATATTATCTAATGGAACCCTCTAAAAAATCATCAATCTTTTGAAAAATTTCACCAACAAAGCATTTTATAGTTTACACTAATAACTTTTTAAAAACATTTGTTGATTACATTTTTAAAAAGCTTTCATCAACCATGTAGTTTATAAGTTTTTGTCAATCATTAAAAACTTCTATTAATTATTCTTTAATTTTTTAAAAAGCTTCTACTAATTCTACATTCAAAAAAAAAATTCACATAAATTTTTATAAAATTTAGAAGAAAGCATGTTTCATAAAAATCTTTCTAAAAACTATTAAAAATTTCCAAACATATTTTTCAGGGATCCTTTTAAAAACTTTAAAAACTTATAAACATATTACTCAAAGACTTTTTGGGAAACTTTGTTTATTGGTTTTTTTTTGGCAACACTTAATCCATTATAATTTCATGTTTAAAAAATATTAAATTTGAAAAAATAATAATTTTACATTTGATGATTCACATTACAAACTTAGCTTCTCAAAACTTAATAATGGAAATCATGCAAAATGTGTTCATTCATAATTCATATGTTTCACACACTGATATCATGCATTGTAAACACATTTGAAACACACATTAATAAAAAGATGTAAAATTTGTGTAATATTCATTCATTTATAAGTTCGTATTTCATCCATAAACGCATTTATTTATGTGTTAAACATGTTTTGAACGTTTGATATTTGTGTGTAAAATGTACAAGCCTATGAATGACCAAACTTTGCATAATTTTCATTATTAATTCATTGCATGTTAAATTTGTGATGCAACTATTGAATGATGGATGGATGTTAAGAAGTTGGGCAAAAACAAATACATCATTATTTTTCACATCTAATAGTTACATATAATTAGGTCCACCTTAATCAAGTGATTTTTATCCATGGTAAATAGATCATATCATGATTCATTGGTAGTTATGGACAATAATAAGTTAGATTTGCAATGTAATGAATTAATTCAATTTTTCATAACACACATTGTTATTGCAACAAAGGTAGAATGGGTTATTTTACTTAATTTTAGCTTCACCTTAATGCATTGCAATTTGGATTGTTGTTAATAAGTTTTTATTACATTGTTGAAACATGACAGATGCAATTATTTCTATGTCATTAAAGCTTTTGAAACAATGTTTTCAATCTTGAACTATGTGTTTTCTAATTAGAGAACTATTTTGCTTTGTATTGAACCAAACATACTAGAACTAAAAGAATTTACAATATGTTTAGGCCTATGTGACCTAGATTAATTTGTCCTCTGATTAATTTGTTAATATATGTTTCCAATGTATGTGATTAATAACTCTTTAGATAAATAGGTCAAATGAAATATACCTATAAAGGAAGATGTTGTATGTGTTGTCACAATTGTCAAAATTTCAAAATTATTTTCAAAACTTTAAAATGCCCATTACAAAAGTTAATAAAAGAACATATTTATTAAGGAATGGGACATAATAATGTATCTCCTTATTTTTGAAACATTAGTAAGCAAAAACTCCAAACGCATTACAACAATATCCAAATATGTTAGGTGTTGCTTCTTATTCAATCAATAATTTCATTAATTTTTTAGCATCGATGGTCATTTATATTTCTAAAATCATTGGTCTCCATCCTTGCTATAATTATGGGGGATGGGGGTTTTGGTGTAGGTTTTAAAAAAGAAGCTCCATTCCATATTCACATAGAATTAGGTCAAACCTTAAGCTAAATGTTTTTAGAATTAACCTATTTTCAACATGGTGAAAATAGGAAGCACCAGAATTTGTATGAGTAAATTGTTGGATTAGATTGCTTGCATGGTGCTTCAATTGTTTTACATTCCCCTATTCACATGTGTTAACCCACCATTAAATAATGGTAGGAGGATCATGGATTTGTGCAAAATTCATTAATAGATTGGTTGAAGGCTGGTAGGAAAACATTGTAATAACATGAGTTGACCATCACAAAGATCATCAATAAGCTTGAAAAGAAAGTTAAACATGTTGAGGCTAATCACAAGAATTCATTGAAAGAAATCTTCTATTGTTGAAAATCATGAATTCCACATGAATGTTTGTAATCTTGTTTATATGTCATTAAAGGTTGGCTGAGAATTTTCAGTTGTTTTGAATTACATGGTGAAAAACTTCAACATTTGGGTTTTGTACATGAATTTGTCCTCGATTGATAATAATGCAAGCCCTACATCCTAAACCCATGTCTTAAATGCATGGAAGATGTAAATTGGTTTGGTACATTATAGAATTGATGGGAAATTCAAATAACAACCATTGTTTTGGAGCCAAAAATTGAACACAATAAAATCTTAGATCTAAATTCACAACAAATAGGTTTTTTCATTCTTGTCTATGAGACAAAAAGGCTTGAATTTGGAACTTACATTTTTAAATAAGGACATCTTTGTGTCCTTTATTGTGTGAATTGATGATTATACTCCAAGTACAACATGATCAAATAAAATGTTCATATTGGCATGAACTTATGAATATACACACAACTCCACAACTTTTAAACATTAAAAACATAGATCAACAAACATAAAGAAAAGCAAAGAAACAAGAACACTTTCCCACAACATTGAACTTTTTAATGACATTGTTATTTTGTGCATCATTACCAATCTAAGGAGCTCCAACTAAAAAAATTGACTAATTTTTTGTGATGCAAGTGTTGGGATGGATTGTTACATTGACATTTTCACCTTACATCACAAATTTAACATTTCACGATTTAGAAATGAAAATCATGTAACATTAGTTCGTTCATAATTTGTACGTTTCATGCATTAATATCATGCATTGAAAACACATTTAACACATAGGTTTATTAAAATATGCAGAATCCATGTGACATTCGTTTATTTATAGGTTATATTACATTTGTCAACACATTTATCTATGTATCAAACATGTTTTCAATGCATGATATTTGTGTGTAAAATACATTAACCTATGAATGAACAAACTTCACATGATTTTCATTATCAATTCATTATTTGCTAAATTTATGATGTAACATCATCAAATTGTGATTGTAAGGTACTTATTATATTTTAGTGAATTTTTTTATAAAAACACTACAAATAAACTTAAATAAAAAAGGTACAATTAAAAACAAACAATATTATTATGTCATGGATGATCATACCAAACCACATGTACCCATCTTTGAATGCATGATGCTTGCCATGGGGAAAAAACAAACTACAGCAAAGGCCATTCATGGTGGCATGTTGATGATTTCAAAAAATTGGGAGACATTAAATACCCCAATCTAACTTTGTTTAACATTCATCTCAAGGTGTCTTTTTGTGCCTTTCTTTGGTTTTGCATAAAACTACACAATTTTGCATGTTTTGATAATGTGTTTCTCCATGTTCTAATAGGCATGAAAAAAACATTAAATACATTTTATTGTACCTACATGTTCTATTGACCTACAATAACTTCAAACCCATAATTTCTTATTAATAACCTATTTTAGGCACATAAAAAGAGCCTTTTTGCTTTTTATTTATTCGATAATCAAATCTTACAACATAACCAAGCGATTCATGAAAATCATCACATTGATTGCCATGCAAAGCATTGAAAAAAGCTTGATTGGGGGCGAGGGGGTGAGGTGGATGGTTATGTCTCACCAAAAACCTTGGTAAAATGCAAATTGAAATTTATTGGAAATGTTAGCTTGTTCCTTGGGCCGAGTGAACCAATTCCTATACTCCACCATGGACCCTAAACTAGTACCTTCACCTTCTTGGGCAAGCCTCTTATAGGAAACATTTAACCTGGCACATCTTGAAATTGTACTTAGAGACCCTGATTTAAAAGACCCTATAATTTTAATATTGACAAGCAACCCAAAAAATTACTGATTTTTAGGGTTTACCATGGTACTAGTGTCTTTGTTGGTTTGCCTCATTGTTGGCATTGTATGTGTCAATGGATGTATATATGATGTGTAAATCATGTGTGAGTGTAAATCATGTGCAAGTGCAAATATTTGTGAAATACATTTACATGACCTCATTTAAATGTTTTGAAATCATATTAGTTTGTAATGGGTGCATCCTAAATCTCAATTTTATTTTTTTGCAACGGGCCATTTTGATTTGCCCTTCACAAAAAATATGATATTTTGATATTCCCCAAACATTAGCATTTTTTGTTGTTATAAGACTATGGTGGGTGCAAATCCAAGAAATATCTTGAATGCACATTTTGCCCCCATCTCATTGCTTAAGTAAAACTTTTATTCCTAACTTTACTCATCATCATTTATATTAATTAACTTAATTAGTTATGGTCCAAAACCCAAAACACAAATGTTTTTAATTTTTTTTTGGTTGCAATGAGCCATTTTGTTGGCCCATCACCAAAAATTTATGAAATCTCCCCTCTCCCCAAGGAGAAATCATATTATTTTTACATTTACACATCTCCTATTCTACATTTTTACACTTACACAAATGTAGATGGATATTAGACACACTTGCCTGAAGTGTAAATAAATTTCATTGTGAGATTTACGATTACACGAAGTGTAAGTCCAAAACCATTTACATGCACAAGGCTGGTTTGCACCAACATACACTTTGTTTTATCCAAACACTCGTATCCAAACAAACAAACAAACAAACAAACAAAATGGAAACCCAACCACCCCCCATTTTGTTTAACCTAAAAAAATATCCTCTCAAAAGAAGAACCTGTTTTTATTTAATAAGACTAAATCAATCAAGGGATCTAAAAAATCTTGGGTTATTATTGGCAACCCTAATATATATTTATACAATGGACTTTCAATCACTTAGGTAACAACACTTGGCTAAATACCAGCACTTGTGAAGCCTCCTCTCCCCCCCCTTTGGCAATGGAAATCTATACACTTACTTGAGAAGAGAAAGAAGGGAAGGAGAGAAATCAAAACTCAAAACCCAAAACCCAAAAAAATCTAGATTCAAAGTTTTGAACTTACAAACAATCAAACAAACAAACATTCATTCATTCATTCATTCATAAATTCTTGACGTAACAACAAAAACCCAAAACCCAAAAAATCTAGATTCAAAGTTTTGGACTTACAAAACAAACAAACAAACATTCATTCATTCATAAATTCGTGACATAACAACAAAAACCCAAAACCCAAAAAATCTAGATTCAAAGTTTTGGACTTACAAAACAAACAAACAAACATTCATTCATTCATTCATTCATAAATTCGTGACATAACAACAACATCGACACACACATGTAGGCCTGGCCTGGCCTGGCCACTTGTAGATATTTGGGTTACACCACATGCCATTACCTCAATAGCTTAGAGGAAGACAAAAAAATCTTCTTGGAATGATTGAACATTTGGAAACACAAAAGCAAACTCAACCCTAAAAAACCCTAAACCCTATTTTTAAGCCCTTCCTAAGAAACAACAAACACCCTACCTAACTAATATTTCAACTCATGAATTTGCTTTGTATTTTGTTGTGATGAATTTTGAGCTTTTTCTAATATAACCACACTCCAACCTTTCTCCTTCCTTTGATTAATTATTACAATCACAAAAATCCAATAAAAGATTGATGGATGGCCCCCTGGAATTGTATTTCCTTTGATTAATTATTGTTACTAAAAAATGAGTTACATACTATTATTATTATTATACCTTACTCTACTAAAGGTCAGTTTTTGTCATTAAAATAATAATCCTCAAAATAGTGAAATGAATTTTTGTGAAAAATAGAAAAAAAAGTGAACTTGTTTCACACACTCTGAATAATTTTTTTCCCTTCCAGAGAAAAACAGGCAATTCTCAACAGAATATTCTTGTCTAGTTTAGTTTTTTTAGGGTTGAAAGTTTGTGAAAATTTTGGCACTAGAAAAAAAATATTTAAAAAAAAATCACTGGTCCAAAATTTGGCGAGAATCCCCCCCCCCAAAAAAAATAGCAAAATTATTCCAAAAGAATTAAAAAGAGGCCAAAAAATAAAAATAAAATCCAAAATCATCCCCAATTATTTTTTAAAAACCCACAAATCTTTTTGGGAATTAAAAATTTAATAAATTATATTTATAAAAAATTTATAAATTTTTTATTTTAAAAAAACACATGGGCTAGCTGCCATGTGTGACAGATTCAGAGGGTTGAAAATCAAGGTGCCTTGAAGCAATTGGCCAATAAAAGTCACTAAAAAAAAATCGAAATAATAATAATAATAATAATAATAATAATATAATTCTATAAAGAAAAAAAGAAACAAAGAAAAGAAGAAGGAGAAGAAGAAGGAGAAGGAGAACTCATCAAAGGAAGCCACCTCCAAAACAATTTCACCCCACATGAAACAACCATCATCATCTTCAATCCCCAAAAATCCTCAAAAATTTCCCCATTTTTTCTCCACTTCCAACTCCTTGTTGCAACAAATTTAAGATCTTCAGTAGAACAAATTCTTGTTGTCGTTGTTGTTGCAAATTAACATCTTGAGTAGAACTTATTGTTGTTGTTGTTGTTGTTGCAAATTAACATCTTGAGTAGAACAACTTCTTGTTGTTGCAAATTAAGATCTTCAGTAGAACTACTTGTTGTTGTTGTGGTAGAGAAACAAGTGCAGCAGCACATGAGGACTATCATCATCATATCTTGTTGCCAAATCTTGGATCTAGTGTACAATGTTTTGAATTGTTGCTGAATCTTATAATTGGGTAAATTTGTATATGTTTTTTGTTTGGAGAGTTGGAGAGTTGGGTGATTTTGGTTTCGTGATTTTTTTTTCTGTGTTCCATCATCATTTGTCGCATCATGGCATGCCTCTCTTTTAGTTAGGAACTTTGGAAGTTTGTAGAATCGGCTTGGGGATGGAGCTTTGTGTCTCTTTGTTGTTTTTTTGTTTTGTTTTTAGTGATTTTGTAATGAGGGGGTTATAGGTACTCTCTCCTGATCCTTTTCTTCTCTCGATCACAACGACGATGGCTTATGTTTCTGTAGCAAGCATTTTTGATAGATTTGGTTTTGGAACTTCATTCTGGCACTAGCTTGTTGACAATAATATCTCTTGACAACGGGTGCGGTGGCTATGTTTCTCTAAGAGATTGCAGCAAGCAAGCAATTGATCCATCGATTTGGAGTTTGAACTTTGCACTAGCAGTCGGTTGACAACATTGGGGTTTTTTCTTCCTGCGTTTAGGATGTCAGTGAGGCAAGTGGCGACAAAATCTCTGGGAGTGCAGATCCCTGACAACAACAACAATAACAACCACAGTATCAGAAGCAGCAGCAGCAGCATCTCTGCTAATTCTCAGCAAAAAAATCACAGCGGCGTCAGTTATAACAAGCTCGTCAATACTAACAGCAAAAAGCAAGCCGCAAACCGCGGCGTTACATTCCGCTCTGGCAACGGCCACCACTTGGATCAGCAGCGGGAGCAGCAACTACAGCGAGGAGAAGTGAGTCCTGAGAGGTTGAACAAATCCCGGGAGGCTGTGAAGGCATGGCTGGAGTCGTCGTCAAGTCCAGAACAACTTGATATTGTCGCGCCGGCGACTACTGCTGCTAACGAGCTGCTGCAGGGACGACGTTCCTTTAGCAGCAGCAGCAGCAGCTTCGAGTTGGGCTCAGGTTGCACTAGTCTGCCTAATTCCGTTACAATTACATCTAGTCGCGATGATCCCTCGACTAACCTGCGATCATCGGGAAGGGTTATCAAACAATTACGCTCCAGAGATATCTCGCCCCCCAAAGCTGCTGCCAGGGCACACACACCCAATTCGCAACCAGCTAAATCGGATGTGTATCAGCTTCACAGTGGCGAGCGTTACAGACCTCCGACGACGACTCCTCCGGCGCTAAGTACCAGAAGAATCCATCATCTGCGTGATGTCAGCGAGCAGGAGGGTTTGCCTGCAGGATCATCATCTGTCACGGGTAGTGATTACAGCTTAGGTGCTGAGTGGAGAGCAATTCTTGCTGCAGCAGCTCAGGCTGTCGATACAGCTGCTCCTCGCCTGCATAATCATCAGCAACTGATTGCTGCTGCTGCTGCTGCAGTAGATGGAGATGGCATTTATAGCGAGCACTCGAATTACTACAGCATTTGTGCAGGAGATGAAGATCAAGAAGAAGCCGTATCCGAAGCTCACACAGTTGAAGAGTTTGTATCTTGTACTGAACATCAAAATTCTCCACAGCTGATGTTTCTTAAACCTCCTCGGACTATGAAGTCGAAGAATCACGTGCTCCACCACCACCACCACCACCATCACCACCAGCCAGCTGTTGCAAGTGTACTGGTTCCCCGTGAGTTGCAAGAAGACCGTAAGTCCACTGAAGAAGAAATGAAGCAGCAGCTGATCAGGCCACCAGATCATCCTGTTGTTACACTTGTGCCACAGCCACCACCTCTGGTAGCAACTCCTCATGCCATCACAGCTACAGTTCCAAAGAATATGACTAGAAACAACAACTACACTAGTCATGAAGCACAACAGAGCCTGGAGGAGAACTTGGAGAGTACACCCATCACCACCAACACCACCATCACCACCACCACCAACATCACCACTGTAGCTCCAAAGCTGAAAGCTCATGACAACAATGGTGGTGGTGGTGGTGGTGGTGGTGGTCTTCCTCCCCGGAGCTCCAAAGTGGTAGCAGAGGAGCTTACACCAATGCAGCTTGTGCTGCTGCAAGTGAAGCAACACAAGGTGGAGTCAAAGGCAGCTGCTTGGGAGAGAGCCAAATGCTCCAAGCTTAGCAACAGGTATTATTACCCAAGATTAATATGCTAATCAATAATTTTCTGGATGCAGAAAACAACATGAAGTAAAAAAAAAAAATGTTTTGGCATATAATCTTTTCATGAAAGATTTTTTTTTTTTTCAAAAATAATAAATTTTGTCTTCCAGTTTTTGAGATTAACTTGATCCAAGCTTTTGGAAACAGATTTAAGCGCGAGGAAACAAAGATTGATGCTTGGGAGGATCATCAACGCGCAAGAGCCAATATTTCATTGCAACAAGTGGAGGTAAAATTACAAAAACACATTACAAAATGCGGGTGCAATTCACTAGTGCCTTTGCAGTGGATCAATGAACTCATTGGATCCCCCATTAGGTCCTGTTCAGGAAGATGATGATCAGTGAATTCATTCAAAATCCAATGAAAGCACTCACAAACTGGGATGCATTTTGTTGTACTGAAATAATTTTTACTCGTTTTGTCAATGTGAAAGCTTTCAGATCTTAAGGCTACGATGATATTTTGTTATAGTAATTGCGTGGATAAAGTTGTCAATGTGGAAAAAAGCTTCAGATCTTAGAGGCTATGATGACATTTTGTTGTAGTACTTAAAGCAGATTAAGTGAAATCTCTCTTGCCATTGTTGCTTGTGGCGCACAGATGAAGCTGGAGGCAAAGAGAGCTCAAGCCTTGGAAAAACTGCAAAATGAGATGGCTAGTGCCCATCGAAAGGCGGAAGAGAAAAAAGCTGTAGCTGAAGCAAAACGTGCAGAGAAAGCAGCCAAAGCAGCTTCTGATGCAGAACGAATGCGGAGAACTGGCAAACTTCCATGGACTCCTGGCTGTCTATTTATTCGATGATAGTTTTTGTTTGAATGAAAAGATTCACACACTCTCTCTCAAATCATCATCAAAATCAGAATAATCCAAATTAAGAATCTGATTATTGATCTAAATACACACCATGACACAAGATAATTTGAATGATCATATTTAAGGAGAACCAACAACAAACCATGCGAAGCAAAATTCAACTCTTTGTGTGTGTGTGTATGTACACAAGCAATCCTTGTAAAATAATACAACCCAAGTAGAGAACTCAAAATGTGAGTGAATGATGGCACCCGAAGGCTAATAGACCTACAGAGGTGAACTTGTCATTTGTAAGATAAAATTTGTGTTATGGACATTTATGTACACATAATTAGACGGCTGATGCTTGTAAAGAAAATGCTAGTAAAAAGGTTTTTTTTTTTTTTTTTTTCCCATTTTTTGTTTTGGGGGGTTTTGTGTGGTTTTGGTTTTGATTTTTTTTGTTTTTAATTGGTTGTTTTGTATTAGGTTTTTTTTTTTTTAATTTTTTTTTTATTTTTTTTTTATTCATTTGTGTAAATTAATTATTAAACTTGATTTACTTTGTTGTTAAATATGCACACAATCTCCTTTTT
>Ga0116231_10005322_pt1 | contig 25396 bp, 18 predicted proteins | sample S1TSphgellanicum_2_FD_89695 | JGI IMG/M metagenome (GOLD analysis project Ga0116231, IMG submission 89695) | Host-associated microbial communities from peat moss isolated from Minnesota, USA - S1T2_Fd - Sphagnum magellanicum MG | ecosystem: Host-associated > Plants > Peat moss > Unclassified... | reverse complement strand
GTTCCGAGGATGTGCATTGTGCACCAGAATTAAATTACTTTTGTCGACCAGGAAAGATTTACCAAGATGCGAGAGTTTGCCAGTATGTGGCATAGGGGCAACATTGTCTAGTGAAATTGTTTTCTAAGGGATTGTTGTTGGCAGTGCGCTTTCATAGAGTGTCAAAGCAGACTAGGACTATGCATTACAATATGTCCCATTGCTGGATGATATTCATCAAACTAAATACTATACATACTATGTATTGTATAGACAGATGCAATTCAAATTGAGATGTGGATTGATGTCATTCATCCATTTATCAATATTGTGCATCCATCCAGTTGAATTCATCCACAATGAAAAATGAATTACATCCAATTGAAGGGATGTAAAGAAGAGGAATGCACAAATATGCAAAATTCTGGAACAAGTGCAATGGTGAATCGAAGTAGCAAACAAAAGGAATCATTTTTTTTCCAAGAGTTGTGATCCACTTGTTGTTGTGTATAATCTTTAAACTATGGTAACTTTCACACACACACACACACACACACACATGCAGAAAAATCAATAAATTTTTGCTATATATTCCATCAAATTTTGGACTATTTTCAAAGATCCAAAAATTTCCTCATACAAGTTAAACAATAAGGATTTTGTTGTCAGAAATTCAACATTTCTAAAACAATGTAATTAATGTGAAAGCAACCAAGGAAGTAAGGTAATATATAATGTGTTCAAAACAAGACTCTACTCACAACTCTTTCCATATATGGAATAACTCTTGGAAAACATTTCCACTTGATCAAAAAATCAACAAAAGAAATGGGCAATTGTACACAAACAATTATTTTATAAATGCAATCTTTATTCATGAATAAGAAGATACAAGACAAATTTGAACCCAAAAATCCATGAATGTGAAAGACTTCATTGAAAAATTCCAAACCATGAATTAGAAATTATATTCCCAATAATCCAATAAGCGGTACAAAAAGGTTTGGCAATCAATCTAAACCTAGTTTCAAAATGTCCTCTACATCATTCCAACTCAATGTGAGATGGTGTGTTCATCGTCTCTTATGCACATTATAGATGTAATACATGTGCTTGCAAGTAATATAATAGTTATGTTTACAACTTGCTATAATGAAAAAAATTCTAGATTGTAAGTACAACTTGGGAACACACCACTTATGACAAAATAGGTGCATGGCAAGTTGTTGATAGTGGATTCATGAACCAATAGTTCATAGATGTAAATATATCCTTGAAATGTGAATGTGATGTTGATAACCTTGGCATCCAAGGTGGCAACATTTTCATCTTGGCCATGTTTACTAGCAAGCATTGCGTCATATGAATTTTGTGTCCATTTCACATGTTATGGGCAATTCCTAGCAAAATACAAAATTCATTAAACTCCATTGTTGGTGTGATAGGAGGTGCATCATGAATAAGAACAAAACTTGCTCGTCCCAATATGTTAGCTTCGTGTTGGATAATATTTATGCCTAAGTTCACAAACTAAACCTTGTGAAGAAGTAGTTTGTTATGCTTCAAGTTGTGTACAACTCCATTTGCACATCGAACCATATTACCAAAAGAAAACTATAAAAACTTTTCAAGACCTTGTGGATGGTGATGATCGTAAAGGTGTCTAAAGAACCATGAGGTCCCAATTTGCCCTCCTCATTTTATGAATGTTGAACACCAAGTAACACCATTTGCATAAATAGCAACACAACAAGTTATTCTTGTCAAATATTAGTTGTCTTGTGAAGATGCCATTAATCTATTGGAATGTAATTCTCCACCATCAGATTCCCTGATTGAATCACCACTCTAGATGGAGTTGTGGGATAATCTTGTGGTTTTGTCAAAGGTGTTGTAATGGTCATTGGAATTCCTCCAAGGGAATTATTTTGAATGGTATCAACAACACTTGCATGTGAACTTTGGTGTGTAAGGATAGGTGGACATTTTTTATGGGTATGTTGAATGTGAAAGTGCCCTTATTAGGTCTATGTGAATTCCCATTTAACATTGTTTTCACAAACATTGAATGTGTGTCACTTTCCAAACCAATTCATCTAGAATGCAATGAAAAACTAGACACAACATTATGAATTGATTTTGCAAATTTATTTAGGTTTGGCAAACAAAAAGCTACTCGCAAAAAAACAAATTTGTTTTAATAGGCCCTATACTTGTTTTATGGTTAAACAAACAAGATGATAAAATTGTTGTTGTAGTATTGACCTCACCATGTCATCCATAATAACAATGTATAACTATGTTCACCTTGCAACCATTTCCAACAAAACCCACATGGAGGAATGAACATTCTTCACAAGATTGGTTATTAGTTGGTACCATAGCCTCCTCTTCAAAATCAAGTTCATTCACAAGGTAATTTGGCAATTGTGTTAACTATTTAGTTCACCAACTTAACTAAAGTTGTTCAAATTTAAAATGTTTGTAGGAATTACTGGCCTTGAATCATTCCACCAAGCTTCAATTTTCACATGATTCATAACAAAATCCTTCATAGTTGGTGATTATATAAAAATCAATGTGTTCATCTTGGAATGCAAGAAATATCAAATTATTTCTATGGATCCATAAGCTCAATGGTAGAAAAATGTACATTCCTTTCCCTCCAAGGGAACATTGGGATCACCATAATAAATGTTATGAATTGCATTGTCATTCACACTTGTAGCATCAACCATAAACCCATGGAAATCATGTTTAAGAAACCTCACCCACATCACTTGTTCATTCAAACATGACCAGAACAAGCTCTAGGAATCAAAATCTTTAGCTTTCATCTCAAACAAAACAATGGTCAACAAACAACAAAAAGAATCATGCACGTGTGCCCCCATTGTTGTTAGTGGTGCATTGTTTTAATGTGATCCAACATCACCCAAGAAGTTCTTATATCACCTTTTGTCATTTTTTTCACCAAATCCATTCCACTTCCTGGGTGAAAACACACTAAGGTGTAACAATTTCAAGCACATATGGAAGTCGATAATTGCCTAAATTAACATTATGAAGGCAATGTGAAAGCAAGATAACTTGAATCACACAAGTCATTTCATAAATTATCATTAAAATTTCATTACAAAAAAAATTCCAACCCTAGTTTACCTTATGGAGAACTTAAATTTGAAATATGAGTTTATAAATTATTACCTTCATTAAGTAAAGGACTTAATGAGAAAAAACCTTAAATTAAGGTACATAGAAAAACTTGGTCATCAAAATGTTCTCAAAAAATCTTCCTTAATATCAATGTTACCACACCATATTATCATTGAGTCTTTTATTCAATAAAAAACATTATATGAAGGTGCATGAAGTCCATGTTCATTGATTATGGACTGTTATAAGTTTTTGGGTACTTTTAAAAAAGTCTGTGCATTATGTTATAACAATTAAAAAATTATTCAAAAAATTCATACAATTTGATTATAATATACATAATATTGTAGTGTTGATTTTTTATTAATTTAATCATTTTTATTTAATTAGATAGCCAATTACAAATCTTAAAATCTTGCAAAAAGTGCCTTGTGACAACATTTTATGGATAGTGTAGTGTGATTTCCCCTTCCTAGACCATGTATGGACATTTTGAACAAGAACCAAGGTTCATTAAATGCCTATCCTAGATAATGGCTTCTTTATATGTAGTTGTATGTAGAGTTGTGTTTGACATGTTATCTTGAACATTCTATTCCAAAGGTCATATGAGTGTAAACACAATATTTAACCTTGTTCTCATTAACTAGAGGGGACACATTCTCCAACACCTTCAACAAAGTGTCATTTCACAAGATGTCTCCTTTTGTGATTAGGTTTTTTTTCACAAGCAATTACAAAAACTTTTGTTGAACAAGTTTGCAAGAAATGGTATTTGGGGAGGCATTAAGATTTTCCTCCAAGTACATCTTTCAAATAGATTCAATTTGTTCAAAGCCTTTCAATTTTCTCCCTTGGCATTTGAATGGTTATGCAAACCAACATGCATAACAAGGCAACTATACCTTGGTGGTGACAAGTGACCAATAATAATAGACATATGTGCACCACATGTGGATTCACAAAAGATCAGGCTATTGCGAAGATGCATGTGTACATTTCATCTAGTTTAATAAAATCAAGCAATAATGTCTTAGTTGTCCATCCCTTCCAATATCTTCTATTTTGAACCTTGTACTTGATATTATATGGATAGGTTTCATTCACTATGAGAAAAATGGGTGTTTTGTAATTAGCCTTGCAACTTAGTTTTTGATTTGCAATGACCACTTGTAATTCAATTTTTGAGTTGCAATGACCATTTGCAACTCACTATATTTCTACATTATGAGTGTTATCAGACAAGTTGCATGAGTTGCAAGAGTTACTTGATTCACTGTATATATGGTGTAACTCATTACAACTCAATTGCAACTTTGTCGCAATAAATCCTTTTTCAACTACTATGCAATTCCCCTTAATTACAACCATAATGTCATGCTAACATCATTTTTCATCCATTCATCAAATTTAACACATGGTACTATGAAAATTTTGGTGATTTTTTTTTAAAATACTGATATCCATTGTCCATTATGATTATTCATTTTAGATGGTTTAGATTATGACACATGGCACAATCAAAAGTTGCCATGCAGCATATTAATTGAATTTATATATATATATAAGTACTTAGGTATGTAGGTACATGACCATAGGTACGTAAGTTGATAGTTGCTATATACTAACCTTCCTACTTACCTACCTACTTATGTACCTATTTAGATAGGCAAGTAAGTAGGTAGGAAAATAGAATATTAGAAGGGTAGGTGAACTAAAAAATAGCCACATAAATTTTTTAATTTTAATTTATGTTTTGCCTTTAAGGTTATACTTTTATGATTTCATCCCAACATGGGACATGTATTTTAATGTGAAAATGCAAGAAAATACACCTCCTTTATATAATTTGTGAAATGAAATCCTGAAGACAAAACATATGGGTTAAATCTTTTAGCTACAATTGAGTTGCAACTACAACAACAATTCCACATGCTTTGTGTTTGATTTTAATTTTGTCATTAATTTGAACTTTATAATTAATCATCTGACATAATTATTTGAAACTTAATTATTTTAATTAAATATCTAATAATTAATTATCTAGATTAATCATTTGAATTATTTAATATAATTAAGATTATTAGTTAGTTAATTAATTCAAATAATTAAATATCAAAATAATTATTTAAATTTGATTAATGAATTCATATGAATTTTTTATTATTTATTTCAATTAATTAATTCATACTAATTTAGTATATTACATACTAATTACTATTGAATATATTATTTTTAAAAACTCATTATGAATTATTAAATAATTAACATGAATTTGAATAGAAAACATCAAAGTATATAGAAACATATCCATATGTACACCCTTGTTGAATGTTTAATAAAATATGTAGATTGTTTTTAATTTCAATTCAAAAGTACACTTTCACCTTTCATGAAATTTTATGGTTTGATATGTATGTATGTTAACATGATATTGTGAGTTGCAATGTAGTGGATTAGTATTAATACAACAATTGAAGACCTATCATAAAAAATAAGACTAAAATATTTACTATAATATTTAAATGTTGGTTATTTATTTAATTATGAAAAATAAATTTAGTCAATTAATTAATTTCACAATTTTTTTTGAATTAGATTGATTAATTTAAATTAAAGGCTAATTGATTCATCTAATTTTTAATTTTTTAAAATATATATTATATATTAAATATGCCAATGCCACAAGACGCAACCCTTATGGGTGCCAAGGAGGTATCCACAAAAAAATCGATTATTATCTATTCTATACTTGTTCATGTAGCCTAAAAAAATTGTAGGTGTCTAAGCTTGAATATTTTGATGTACGTTCAATACAAATATTATTAATATAGTTCATGTAACATTGGAATCCAATTTGAGGTCTACAAATTCCACTTTATTTGGATAGTGAATTGCTAGTACTTTAATTAGTGGCCATTTAGTGGCAACATAATGGCCAACTAGTTACATGAATAGACTTCATAGTTGAAAACCAATTACAAAGCTTGTACTTCATGGGTGGTGGGAATGCGAACACATGGTATAGTCACACATGTAAAAGCTATACACTAGTTGCCAAAAAAGTGTTCAATGTGTAGCTCATTTTTAACAATGTGTTAAGTTATAAATTAATTGCACATTACAACTATAATGTAACTTCTCAAAAAATCGAATGTAATTGACTACATGCATAAATATGGTGCATATAAATTACCATATACGAAACACAATTAAAAACTATGATGTAACTATCGAACAACTAGCTTATTTTTTGATGTGGAAAATTTATTTATTAAATCACTATATTTATAAAACATAGTTACATAGGAATTAGACTTTAGAGGGTGTAGTTGCAACACAATTGTACTTGAGTGGTTTTTGAATTCTAGTTGTAGGGCAAAGGGATGGACCACCATCTTCTAGCTAATGTAAGAAGTTCAAAAACAATCTTACCATTATATTTTCTTGGATGGACCTTGACTCTCTTAATCTCAAATTCCTTGACATCTAATTTTGCAAGCTTTCTTTTGGAACTAAATTCCGACAATACATACAAAGAAGGGAGTAAAGAGACTGACCCCTCTAAAAGGATATGTGGTGAAATAGGTAATGGCATTTGTTGTGGTGAATAAATAGAGGAACAATCAAAATCTGTCGACTTTCCTCAATGATCTACATTATTTACAAGAATGTGCTACTTCAAATCTATCATTTTTGTTGAAAAAATCCTTGGAGGCATGATGGAAGAAACATGATTTGATTGACAAATGACCACAAAGGAAGAACCTTGCACTAGTTTCAACAAGAAGATGGACAAACCATTGTGGAGACTTGTGTAATAGATTACAATGAGACGTCCTTAGGAACAAATTTCCTCTTTGAAGATTGTGCACACCTTGAAGGAAAAATCAATGGCCACAATTGTTTCCAAAACAACACAAAAGGGACCAACAAAAGGATATTGGCAAGATCTATTAAAATTAGCAAATTGTAAAGAAAGGAAGGAGGAAAGTGGAGTTTCCATTGTAGAAAAATGATTACAATGATCTATAGACTATTATAAGACCTAAACACCAAGGGAAATGATTCAAATATATTTAAAGGTATTATAGAACTCTAATTGTTAGATTAAAAATTATGGTTGAAAAATGTAAATACACCAATCCAACACATCAAACATGTATGATCCCATAAATTATAGTGACATAATGAAAAGCAACACATGAAATGCATTTTCAACATATGGTTAACTATTAACACAAATGTAAAAATGAACAACATAAATGTTTATCAAAAGAAAAACTTCATCGAAAGTTTAAACTCCTATTTGAAATTAAACAATTATGCAATTAAATGTCATTGGAAGGAAAGTTAAATTTTTTATGTTGACTAAAATGTTTGCATTGACCAATTTAAGGATGTCCACTTTGATTGAAGGCATGGGGCATGAAAGACATATGTGGTTCTTTTGGTTGGTTTTTTTTACTAAAGTGATCATTTTGACAAAGTGTTAAGCCATACATTTAATTAAGAAAGTTTTTTATTAAAATGGTCCATCAAGATGCCCATGGCTTAGTCAAATTGACTATACTAAATGGCCATGCTTAATTAAATTGGTTTATTAGTTTGTGGCTAAAATTTAAATGTGTTAAAGTTTAGTCATATATGCAATTACAATGTGTGACTACCAAAAATTCACGAAATATGAACATATGTCATCCATTATGGGTGGCATTCATTGATGGTTGACAATTAAGTTGGTTTTGCAATTATATTTGCAACTATACATAAATGATTAAATGACACATGGCATTTTTGCTATTGTAATTTAAAGTTTACAAATTAATTTATTGACTAATAGGTTGCTAGAAAACGTTATTATAATTTAATTGGTAAACTAAGCTACATCACAAACTTCATGTGCCATGCTTTAATAATAATAATCATGTGAAATCTATTTTTCATAAGTTCGTATGGGAATAAACATACATGTCATTCATCTACTTGTATTATTTGAACATCAATGTCATGCATATCATTTAAACACAAATGTCATATACCTATTTGTATTGTTTGAACACAAATGTTATTTGTTTATTCATGTTGTTTACACATGAAAGTCATGCACACAACTTCCATGTTTAAATAATGCATGACATCTGTGTTTAAATAATACAAACCTATGAAATAACAGATTTTGCATAGATTTGGAACAAACCCATGAAGCTTAGAAATTTGAGATGTAAATAAGCTTAATAAGTTAATTTAAACGAAGTAAGCCTATGTATATTGGAAGCTTAGCCTAGCTTGCATATTTTGTTAACTAGACTAAGTAATAAAACTATCATATTAATGTCATAAACATTAATATGGTCAAAATGGACAAGATTTTTTTTTGTGATTCACAAGATTTTGCAAGATTTTATGTTGACAAGTCTTAATATAATGAAGAATATGAATGCATAGGTTATTAGGGCAAATCCAAAATTGTGGGGGTGAAACTCCTATGAGGACCAATTTAAATGAGAAAAACAATTGGTTCCTTTTTTTTCATATTGTTTTCATCTTGACTTTTGGTTGTGTCCCCAATTTTGCCCATAGTTTGGAGTCCTTTATGGATGATTTTAATATATGATTTCTATCCATACAAATCATGAACATGAGGTTAAGTTGACCTAGGATAAGGTCAACAAGAAAAATGATAGACTTTGAAGTGGTATAAAGAAAAAACCCTATCACCAATTGTTTTTTAGTATTTCAACAATACATAATTGTAGGTAATTATTTCATAATGGGTGATAACATATTATTATAGCCTATGGTTAAGTTCCACATTGACTATACATGGTACATATTTTCCCCACCCCCCTTTCACACATTCTATTAGAGAACAATATGCAAAGATAACTTCATTTTGTATTAATTCACCCACCAACATTTCTTGTCTCTTTTATTAAATTTCATTTCCACAATTTAACAAATTTATCCAAAGTTGTTATGCCTGTATGCATGGCCTCATACATGACAGCCGGTTACGGGCATGCCAATCATGCCTTTAAAGGTTAATTATGTGCTTAGGTCACTGTATGCTATTAGATGTTTTAGGGTTATGGCTTGTTAATTTAAGGTTTCAACCTGTTGACAATTGTATAAAAGGCCAAGCTCTTCCCATCTTTTGTTAGTTTTTCTAGAGGGAGAATTTCCTCCATAATTAGATTGAATTTCTAGGTGCTCACGACAGGTATTGCACGACCACTGTTTACATACACTTCGTTTTCTTTCCTTCTTTTCAATTTAATTCTAGAAAAACTGCATTCCGTCACTTAATGTTGAAAGCAACAAATTTTTCATGGCTTTGAGTTTCTTAAGTTTTTTTTGCTTATTGGTTTCTTGTGTGTTGAATCATTTCTATTTCTTTTTCTTTTTCTACTTTTGTACTATAGCTACAACAAGAACAACAACAACCATAATTAGCAACAACACAAGCGAGGGAGAAGGGACATCGGAAACAAGCTACAAGTTATGAAGTTCTAAGGGAAAAAGGAGTGAGTAGCTCCAAAGCTTGTTTTGCTATCAGCTTTAGGTCTTGGGAGCATGCACACACACACACACAAAAGGTTTGATTACAATACAAGGTCTGCACCAGGTGATGCAACCCCACATACACTTGTTTTCCTTGTACATGGGTTTTGAAGTTAACATCTGGGTTATGCACTCCTATGTGTTTTTGAACTTGCAGTCATGTAATGAGTAGCCCGTGTAGTAGCTCTGGAAGAAGAAAAAAATAATAATTTTAAAAAATACATGAAGTAAAAGAAAAAAAAAATCTTCTCCTTTGCACACCATCGCTACAGAGCTTGTGGACGTGGATCATTTTCTAATGTTGTCATTAGCAAATTTGTCATTCGTTACCATCCATTCCCATTCCTGTTCCGTTTCGTTCTCTTCACCATTTTGTCCGATGTCCTTCACAGTTCCATTTGACATTCATCACAATTTTGTTCGACGTTCGTTGCCGTTCCATCCACTGATGTTTGTCATAGTTCCATCCACTAACATCCATCCACAGACATCCATCCATTAATGTCCGTCCGTTGTCGTTCATCCTCGTCAACGTATCATAATCTTCAAATCATATGTTATGTTAGAACTTTGTAGCTAGTGTTTTGTATTGCTACAAAATTTTGGGGCATGGGACAACACCATGTCTTCAAATGATGAAAGCATTACTGCTCAACCAAAACCAAGGTATCAGCTATGAAATAACACATAATCATTTGAGTGATTTCTTTGAGCTCACGATCTTCACAATGGTACCATTCTTGGACTAAATATTTAAAACAAACATCCAAACATCTTGACAATTTTTATACTAACAAATTGTATTAATATTTTGCAACCAACTAATGCCATGTTGAAATGCATGCACAAGCATTCATTCAAGATGGAATTCAACAATTAGACAATAAGGCCATAAAGGAACACATTAACAATCACGAAAATCCAAGCATTGACTCCAAACAAATAATCTAAAACCATGCATATTTGAGTGGCTACACAATGCATGGAAAGAGCTGAAAAGCAAAGAGGCAATGATCTTGAAAGGATGAAAATAAATAAGGTTTACAAGAGCTTGGAACAATGAATTTTAGCAAATGGAAGAAATATTGTCATTTGCAATCATCTCACCACCTCATGTATGACAAGGTGTGACAAAATGTCACCAACAATTGTGTCAAAACCTATAACTAGGAGCCAAAGGGATTACTTTGGAAAAGGACTGCATGTCCTTTTTCTCAAAAAAAACTTTTACATGCAAATGAATGTTTGAATCAAATTTTTTGTAACTTGTTTTTAAAAATATTTAAATGTTCCCTAATGCATCACATTTTTTTGGTTAGTCATTATTGAATAAATATGAATTTTTAAAAGTGTGCAAATTCCTTACAAATACATTATTTCATCTTGAAAAAATGACCAAAATTTTAAATTCTCACCAAAAATTAAATTTTCACATTTTTAAGTTTAATTATATTTTAAGCTTTAATTTTTTTTCGTACATCATGTACATTATAACCCATTTATATGTGGTAAAAGACTTTTGAAGCTTTAAAATTTTGAAGCTTTAAAATTTTGAAGCTTTAAAATTTTGAAGCAATTTTGAAACATTCCTTGAATTTTTAAAGTTTTAAAATTCCACATTTTAAAAAGTATAAATGCTTTCTAAATGTGACTAATATGTTCTTATCATCTATATTGTTTTCAAATGAAAATTCTTTTATTATATGAACCCTTTTGATAGTCCTTTGCAAAACTAATTCCATCTAACACAGTAGGTGTACATTTTCAAACGTCATAAATTAAAACCAAAACTTGAAATTGGATTGAATGAATTTTTACTCTAAGTTCCTTGACATTCATATGAGGGGAAAAGTATTAACTTGACATGATTACCATAGTTTTAAATGGTAATAAAAAAATAAATGTTTAATTTTGATTAATTACGTTTAACATCCAATGCCCTTTTTGGCTTCTAGTTATATGTTTTGACACAACTATGAATAGTTGTTCATGCAATTACTTTTCAAGTTTTGATGAATTTTGGTCTTCTTTGCAACTTAGTTGCAACTATGACTTATCTCATCCTTCCATCAAACTAATTTCTCATGGTGTCGTTCTATTTTTTACAACACTATATATATGTTTAATTGCACATGCAACTAAGATAGTCACATTACAATTGCATTAGGTACCTAGGCTACCTATAGCCTAGGTAGGTACTAGTAGTATGAACCTTTAGATACATATCCTCCTCCTGTTCATGGAAAAACAAGGATATATTATGTTGATAACTACAGAATACATCTAAAATTTAGTAATTGGACAACATTAGTATGAACCCAATTTGCACTGAACACATCCATGTTGACTCGATAGAACATATGCACCCATTTCTCCTTGTAATGCACAGAGCCTGTATGTAACATTGGGTGTGTGCTGCTCATTTCCTTTCCCAGACTTTATAGCCATCTCTGTCCACACACCGTTTCCAGCTGCCTTTGAGGTTGTTTTGTTTGGATGGGTTCCAATCAAGGTCACCAATTTTCATAACTAAGCCTTCCCCTACTTTGGCAACATAGCCTTCAAAATTGGCTTGCAAGATCTTGACTGGGCTCCGGCAGTGCACACCCGTCCGAGTTCTGACTGCAATCAGCTCTGCAATTTGTGTGTGTAGACCAAAGTCGTAAAAATGATCATAGAAGATTACCGGCTGCCCCAATCAAACAATGATGTCAGTCAGGGGAGAAAAACCCACAAAGAATCTTGTTACAAGTCTAACAGCAAACATATCCTTCAGGATGATCACTACCTACCAAATCACCGACAAGAACATAGTCTCACCTCTGCCAGAAAAAAATTCATCTACCAGTTGCTCTCATACACATTTTGTCAACAGATCTCTGAAGAAACAACTTTCAAGCTACCCTCCCGATATATATTGGTAAAACCACATCTGTGTTGAATGAGGTCCAAAGATAAGAGAACTTACTGTGCCAGGATGAGTAAGAATGTATGCGTATCCCATCATGATCTTATCACGAGGGAAGGGCCAATGTCCCTGCACGAGCAAGAATATGAAATCAGAATGTGACCACCAGTTCACATTTAAAGTAATCAGCATGTGATAATAATGGCACATATACCTCTACACTCTCCTTCATGAATCTCTTCAAATTTGTATACCAACACTGAAGGAATGGCTTGCTTTAGAAATTAATGTTGTGTGTAAAATGCTGTCCTTGTCATAGCTTTGGGGTCATGGTTGATTTATATATTGTAATTGTTGCTCCACACTTGACTGCATCTTGCTCAAGTAAAGACACAATAAATTTCCAAGAAACATTGATCCAAAACAAGAAGGGTATTTCATAGCTCTTCTCCATTAGACATTAAGAGAGACCCAAATGAAATTGTAGAGCAGAAAGCATCCATGAAAAGGCACACCTGTGTCGAGCCAGTGTCATGATTCTCAAGAAAAGTGACTGCCCGTGAAGGCCACCATCCCATGACCCCTGGTGGCTTGCCAGCAGGGTCTATCAGCCTCCAAAACTCACCATGTAGAGCAGAATGTAGTATGCCCTGTGAAAATGAAGAGACCACCAAGTCCGACACAAAAGATTCATTTCAATTGGAGTGAAAATGAGACATAAGGGATCAATGTTCACACCCATTTACAGGACAGTCAAAAGAAGTCTACCAATTCCAGGCAACAGAGTCTCGTGAGATTGTACCTTTGTTGTCACATCAAATGCTGATGATGTACCACCAGCAGCATTGATCCAGTTGATAATGCGCTGTCTGTGAGAATCTGCACCCAACTGAGAGCCATTACCAGTGCAAACAAGACATGCCTAGTGATTCAACCCTCAGATTTCGCATGGCACTGTGGCACACCACATAACAGATGATAAGAATCAACCCTTTCTAAGCATACAAAGTGGTGTCTACTGTAAGTCTTTTCCAGAATATGTTGGAAAGTATTGAACCTTGATTGTAACACACTTTCCCACCCTCGTATGCAAGACTGTCCCAATATTCACCAATTGCAAATGCTGGTTTGGTTGCTTCAATATATTCCTTTATATAACCACCCCAGAATCCCCTGTCCCAAAGGCATTTTTGGATCATGTCAAAAACAAAACCTCATTCAAGACAGATAGATTGGAGCCTTGCACATCAGCATGGGTCCTAACTCCAATTTGGTGTGAGAAAATGTGCATGGTGGGTGCAGTGACCAGTCACTGCTATGACTGAAGAAGTAACAAAGTACCTGACAAAATCTAGACGCCAGCCATCAAACTGAAAATCATTTCGCAACCATTTCATCCACTCCTTGATGTCCTTCCGCACAAATGCTTGAGAATGGTCAATATTTGGTGCTGCATGAAAGAAATCGCCTGCAGAAGAGACAATTGATCACTGAGAGATCTCTACAAGCTATTACTGTTGTGTTAAGGGTGATCCAGTGTCACCAGATACTAGCCCCGTGTTGAAATTTTTTGACTTCCTGGAATAGTTGCTAGACACAGTTACCATCAAATTCTCGAAAAAGCTTCTTCATCAAATTCAAAGCAATTTCAACTTTTGCAAACACCTTATGCAAGAAGAAATAAAATACAGATATGAAGATGCTCAAGGCAACACTGGAATGGCCCACAATACTACTACACCAATAAACAAAACCTGATAATTACCACTAGAAGGATTCCCACGGCCTTGGAAGTTAGGATCATCTTTCACAATTGCCTCAGGGCCCCAATCAAGTTTGCCTCCAAATACGTTCCAAACACCATTTGCATCCTACAAATTTTCCATCCAGCAGCACAGGTTCACCACAGGTGCTGATCTATAGCATTCAGTATCAATGATGAATCAGCTGAACTCATTGCTGATTCCAGTACATCTAAAAGGGTGGATGAGCTGAATTGTACAAACCAAAGATCTCCTTCCACTAGAAACACATTTCAGGCAGTTTAGCCTTGTATAGTATTAAAGCAACTAGCATAAGGAAACCCAACACAAACCCAAACACAAACCTAGAAGGCAATTACAACAGCAGCTCATAACCTGCTTCTGAGCACAGCGATGATTTAGCACGACATCCCCAAGAACCTGCACTGCCACAATTGGCTGTCAGAACTCATAATCAGACTGGTATGTACATACATACACTTTTTCCTCTCCAGCTTTTGGCATATGCATGTACCCATTCTGTGACTTGTTAGCCACAGATTAGATAGAACATGGCTGCATTCTTAGTAAAAAGCAGGCAGTCAAGACAGAGGGGAAACTAAGTTATCTGAACAAAAGTACTGAGGAAATTTAGAAATGCTGAAAAGAGATGTCTATTGCAGCTTAACATACCAGAATGTTGTGGTCATGCATTTCAGTTATACATTGCTTTAACTCATCTTCTGTGCCATATGCTGAGTTCATGTTGTACAAGTCCCCTGGCATGTACCCTGCATGGATGATGTAATTTTGAGTGATTGGACTCTGCATGTGCTTTTTCTGTGCTATCCAGTTTCATTGCCACCATGAAACTCAACATACATGACTAGCCATTCCTTCAATGGTATGCATGAAACTGCAGGTGACAGCTTCACTATAAGCTGCTAGAAGTTTGCTAACGGATGAGTATTTGCAACACAAAGTAGACTACGTCATTGGCATACCTTGAGGGGCAACAGAGTGTGTAGGAGGTGGTAACCATACTGTAGTAATACCACACTGAGAAAGATCTGCAGCCTTTGGAGCAAGTTCCAGCCACCAGTCTCTTCTCCAGCTTTCCCAATTGAAGCCTTGAAACTAGGAACATCAGGCACCCATCAGTCCAGAATTCTTGGGAGCACCGAAATCCTCATCCCATGGCACACTTTTAGACTGCTCATTCTGAACTTTGAAAAAGCAAAGAGTTGCAAGAACTTACCACGATCTCACGGCCTGTTCCAGTACCTGATGCTGCAAAACAAAGAGAAACACCATTGCAAAATGTTTAGTCCAACTCTGTAAGAGAGGGAGGAACCAGCAAACTTAAAGACACAAGAGGGCCTCTCTCAGCAAAATTCAATAAACATTTCTGTAGAAGAAATTTTGAAACAACAATGGGCTTAAATGAAACAAAAATAGAATTGAAAGACAAACCCAATTTGCCTTCTGCTGCTTCTGGATCCTTCACCCACTTCTTGGCAGTCTTTCTTTCAAGAGCTTGTTGCAGCACTTTCCTTTGTAAGTCAAGGGCCTGCTTCTCAGCTGCTTCTGCAGTGTACATATCATCCTTCACCTTTGCACTGGCTATGGACCAGACATCTTTTGGGGATGGAAGTTCCAGTGGCAGCATGGCCTCAACATCAGCAGAGCTCGGCAAAGACGTCCTTGGTGGCAACCCCTGTTGTCCAAGCATAAGTCGACGTTTCATCCATTCTGGAGTTTCCCTTCTCAGACCATTTGCCAGAAGGTCCTGTCTTCTAGAATCTTTTTCCAGAAGCAATCCCAGTCGCCCTCCACCAATGACCTGCTCCACAGTACTCTTGCTGTCAATGGTTTGAACCACATGTTCTTTGACCTGTTGCAGAATATCCTCAGCAATTGTAGCACGAGTCTTCCAAGCTTCAGCTGCTGCTAATGATGTCTCCAGTAAATCATACCTGAGTTCACTCACCTTTGCTCTCTCTTCATCAGATTTATGATCTGAATTAGTAGCTTCCAACTGTGCATTGGATGCAACCCGTGCAAACACTCCTCTTAAAGCTGCAGCATTCATGCGGACTTCAGGTGCCTGTCTAGAACTGTTCTCAAGATCATATGTGGCAAACTGAACCTTGTGCACTGATGCTTCGGCTGCTGGAATATGCAGCTCATCAGCTTTTGTCAAATCTTTGGCAGCCTTGATCTCTCTGTGAAGATTTTCAATAGCTGCATTGGCCACCTCCAGATGATGGACTGCAGAAAGAAGACTCTCTTTCAATGACAAAAGTTTCTTCTCACCCTTAGAAAGCTTTTGTAGCAATCCAGGATGTTCAACTAGTATTGCTTCTGCAATTCGAGCTTGCTCTCTTGCAGTCCCAGCAGCAGTAAGAGCAGTGTCAATTGCAACCCGCACTTCCATAACAGCAGATGCAGCAGTATCATCTGCTGCTGCTGGCTGCAACCTTTTTGACACCTTGAGATTTGAATCTGCAGAAGACTCTTTCAGACTGGTCTCCTGATCCAAGCAACCACTGACCTCAGCATCATTTGAAATGTGACTATGCTGAGAGAATCCGACTACTTCTTGGATTCCAGCTCCTTCAAGGACATCTGCATCCTCTCCCTGCACATGGACATCACCCTTAGGAGAGTGCAGACCTACACCCCTCAACTGCAGAGAGGAGGCCCACTCCTTTATCTGGATTTTTGTCATGGGGACAAGGGTGAGGAGGTTCAAACCTGACCTCTTTGGAGGCCGCAATCACAAAAGGAGATGCATGTTTGTGTTTAAATTGCTCCTTGTGGTGCTTTTCAATTTGTAAGTTCCTGCAAGGAAAATCCATCCGCCCACCTCTGGGTCACATGCAATGGACGCAACAAAACTCTGAAGAATGTAAAGTGATTGATTTGTCAGCTTGAAGAATGTGAAGCAATATGATTTGTGTACCTCTCTGCAGCAAACGAAGTCCATAAATGTGGGCACAAACTGCTGCTGTTGTGAACAAGAGATGGGGGACAAGCACAACGTCTTGAAGGCACACACTGCTGCAAAAGGAGAAGAAATGAACTAGGAGCTGGAGGTTTCCGTAAGACTCCAGACACATTTGCATGTGGACTTGACAACATTTTCTCCCATAAGTTGCAGTATTAGTGATGATGGATGCTGAAATCAAAAGTGCAAGCAACATCTGGTTTCAGTTCATGATGATGGCATCTGAACAAACACAATGGCCATCGCAGGAAATGAAGACCTGAGAGAGTGTTAAGAGAACCTGATTATCTGAATTGAGCCATAAGTGGAAACAATTGGACTTCAGAACATTCCAACTGCAATCTCATGATGGCATTTGGCATATCTTGAACCAAACCCTAATCAAAAAAGGGGGATTGTAGATGAGGCTGCTGCCGTGGCTAATTCAACAAGGTCATCATGTTACCGCCAAGCATACTCCACAATTTCAATGGCAGAGAAGAGCTGACAGGAACTATTACAGAAGATCAAACATTTCTCCACTCGATCAACATGCACAGAACAATTCTAACTGGGATGCACAGTGCACCACCACCTGGGCTGCAAACTCCATCCTCTGTGTGTACGTGTGTGTGAGTGTGTGTGTTTTCTGTGAAGGTTTTTGATTTTTGAAGCACCTTGCAAGCATACCCAATTCAATCCTTCTAAATAGCAATTGCCTCCAAAGAGAGCACTTCCGATTGTTGCCCCTAAAACCCCCCACAAACCCTAACTCCGTACTGTGCAATGCTCTGCAGATCAATTTGGAGAGAGCACTGAGGCAGTGAGAGAGAGCATTGAGGAATTGACTACCTTCGGTCTCAGAACCAAAAGTCGACGAACTTTAACTGTGCTGACGAAATCTTGAGCGGCTCTCCATCCAAGACAAAAGAACACTAGAACTACTCCCCCCTAACCCTCATTCACCTCAGAGAGATGAACAAGGTCTCCGGGGGGTTTGATTCACTCCAAGAGAGATTCAAGGACTCCCAATTGCTTCACCCTTGTTCTTCTCTCTTACAAAAAAATCCAAATTCTCCCCTTTCTTCTTCTTCTTCTTCTTCTTCTTCCCTTTCTCTTCACTCTTCTTCTTCTTCTTCTTCTTCTTCTTCACCCAAGATCCAAAACTCCACTTCACTGTTCACAACAACGCAAGCTCCCAGAAGCTCTCACCTCACACCTCACACCTTGAATTTTTGTCTTTAGCAGAGAATTCAGCTCCGCCTGTTTCCCCCCCACGGCCCACGTCACCCACCCCTCAGCAGCAGCTAGTACAAGAGCTATTGTATACTCCAGCTGCTACTTCCAGCTTTGCAACTCAAACCACCACCACCACCACCACCACCACCACCTACAGCACCATCACCACCACCCTCAGCTTCCAAGCAGATTGCAAAGCAACTTCAGATGACAACACCTGAAGCTCCTTTTGCAAGATTATTCTTCGTTCTAAAATTTTCATGAAGCTGCTGAATTTCGAAGAATGGGTAGGCTGGTGGATGATCGATCGAATTTGCATCTGGATTTTCGATTTCTCTTTGTGAATTTTCGTCGATTCTCTGGTGTTTTCGTGTGTGTGTGTGTGTGTGTGTGTTTGCGTAAATTGTGTGTTTCGAATCCGACAAATTCTATCCCATAAGTTTTGGACATATTGTTCCCTGTCACTTTGAATATTGTTCATATTCGTTAGCCACGTGTAGAATTTCTGTTTGCCTGTCCTTCAACAAACCACATGCCCAGAACGAGAAACTCTTTTTGATGCCTGTTGGACAGGAGCAGCTCCAGCACATGTCTAATTAATTATTTTTGAAATTTCCATTTTGGAAATTAAAAAATATTCCTGAATATTCAAAAAGACTCTTCAATTTCCTACACCCAAAAAAGAATTTCCGAAAATTTTCAGCATTTAAATATATATATATAAAGATAATTTCTGCCAAAGCCGCCAAGGTACTTGGGGTAGTAGGCTGTAGCCTTTTTTCTTTTCTTTTTCTTTAAAATAAAAACATTTAGGCTAGTGGGGTAGCAGCCTAGCGCCACACGGAGTCAACCTGAACTTGTGCAAGACATGCTGAAGAGGAAAAGCCACAGAGAGACACGTGGCAAGTCGTGCGCCAGTAACCCAGCCCTGTTCCAGTTAGCCCGCCCTAGTCCAACTCAGCAAAGGAATGAAAAGGGCCGGGGGTGGGGGGGCGGGGGGAGACAGTTGAAGGGGAATCTACTTTACACCGTGGAATTTCGACTGGCTCCTGTAAGCCTGCCCCTGCTGCTCCAGTCAGCAAAGAAAATGATGGGTTTTAGGGTTGAAGGGAATCCTCTTTACACCGTGGAATTTTCTCCTCCCCCCACCCCTCCCAAGTGTCATGGAAAAGGGACTTCCACCCTTTCTTCCCCTCCTCTCAAAAGAAGCGTTTCATGCTTGGTTTTCTCATGTTTCCACAAACCCCCCCCCCTTGACTTAGGGTCTCTTGCATTACCCAAAAATGGCAAAGAACACACACATGTAGGTGAAAAAAAAATCTTGTAGCCAATGAGCATGCATGCAACCAAGGTGGGCCCAAGTTTTTTTTTTGTCTTTTTGGGAACAGTGAGTTTGTTGGATTTTTGTTGTTGTTGCCAATGTGTTCCCATGAAGTTCCCACTTTGTTCCCATCCGGTTCCCAATAACTTCTCACTTTTTAATCCCATTTCTTTTGCCCTAAGTTTTACTCTTGTAAGCTAAAGAACAAGCCCAAAGGAAGAGGTTACAATGTATCTATTTGGGGGACTGTTCAAAGCTTGATTAAATCTCTTTTTTTTTGTGATGGACTGACCAATCAAAGACGCCTATTACAAAAGCAAAAAAAAAAAAATTGAACTTCAAGGGTACCCCCACAACTAATTAATATGAGTCATAATAAAATAAGTACCCCCATTTTATGATTGGGGGTATTAGCCCAGGCCAAAAATGGTGACAAACTGTTTTGGAACATAGATTTTTATTTCATGCAGCCAATGGGAAGGCTCAGCATGCACTCAAAGTGCCTTGTTTTTTTTTTCTTTTAAGTTTTGGGTGAGGGGTGGGGAGGGGAGGGGAGGGGGAGGATTTCTTTCCTTTCCTCATTTGTTCCCAACATGTTCCCAATGGGTTCACCAAGGGTGTTCCCAATAGCACCTCCCATATGTTTTGCCCAAAGTCCTCCCCTTCTCACCTACATAGGTGGGCCAAAGGGGGAGCCACTCCATATTTCCATAGAATCTTCTATTTTGGGGAGCCTCCATAGTTTCAACTTTTATTTATTATATTACTAAATTTTTTCTTTAAAAATAACTTTCTTATATTACATTAAATTAAATTAAAAAGATGTTCAAGCGCATTTTGCATACCGTGGGCCATTGGATCAGATGAGCGCTCTGGAGATCTCACTACCCATCAAGTACGAGCCTTCCTTTCTTCTACTCTCTCTCTCTCTCCATCTCTATTTCTTTCTCCTCAGAAACACGCACTCTGTCAAGATTGCAGAGCAACAATTGTATTCAGTCTCGAGTTCCAAACTCCTCCTCCTCCTCCTCCTCCTCCTCTTCCTCACATGTGCCATGTTTCCTTTGTCTTTCACTGTCATATACATTTTTCAACACAACTCACAAAAAATTTCTCTAAGAGAGTATCATGAAGTCTCAAAAGATGATGATTCTCTTGATCCTCTTTCTGTTCGCGAAGAAAGTGCAATGGAAAAAGAGCATCGTCAACTCTCAATAATAGCCTTTGCACTTTTTTCACCAACACAAAACCATGCTTCAAGATCAAAAGCTTGTGCACTCGAGAAGAGTTGTTTTGTGGAATTGGATACTGGAAAAAAAAACAATCAGTTTTGACATCTTTGCAAAAGGATTATGGTTGAATCTTTGTTGCTGGTTGAATCTTTGTTGCTGGTTGAATCTTTGTTGCTGGTTGAATCTTTGTTGCTTGTTCAATCTTTGTTGTTTTGTGGTGACCTAATGTATGGTGAGTCTTTTGCTGATAAGAATTTCAGTGGCAGAATTTTATGTTCTGGAACATCAAATGCAAGCAAAAGGTTTGCTGCAGGGATGATGAGAGTGACTGATTGTGTAATGTGGAGTGCAAAGTGGAGCTTGCATTTGTGGTTGGAGCAATTGTGATTTCGCATCCTAACAAAGTATACAATCTCTTGAACTTTTATTCTTCTTTCTGGCATTATTACAGTTTTCGGGCCGACCGGCCATAACTTTTGTCAGAAATTGTGGTTTTTATTATTGCTTGTTGTATAGCTTTGATATGAGGATTTTACCGGTTTTTTTTTTTTGGTTTTTGAGACAGGTGGAGAAAGGAGAAGAAGATGTTTATTTCATCAACGAGTATGGTGGAGGTGTACTCGGTGTTGCTGATGTGTTTCCGGGTGAGCTTGTATGGAAGTCACTGATAAACTCTCTTTTATGGATCTAATGCACGTGGTTCTTTCAAAAAAATTAGCCATTCCTTTTGTTTCCTTTTCAAAGTGCAACATCTGGATATTATTGCAGTCCAGTAAAGATTTTTTCTCTTTGTTTTGTGATTGCAAAGAACAGATGGGCTACTGAGATGTCGATCCTGCACTTTACTCCCAATTAGAGCTAATGGCACATGCCTCAAACGCTGCAGCTTTTGAAGAGGTTTCCTTCCATCTTACCATAACTTGTGGCATCTGTATCGGTTGATGAGTGAGATCAGTCTTTGCTGACCTTTTCAGAACCTGGAAGTTTCCTATTTCTAGCATAGCAAACACCCATCTTTCTTTCTTCGTCATAATTGATTCTGGCATGTGAGTTGTGCAACTTGTCAGATTTTCAAGATTAAACTCCAGAAAAAATGCATAGGATCCACATATGCACAGGCTAATCCCAGTTCTACTTTAGGAACCTCTCATCATTAAGAGAAGTTGTACAAATGTATGGTAGTAGATTCTTGTATGAATGTGCTCTTGGTTGTTTGATCTGGAAAATTCCATGACATTCCGATGGCAAGATGATGCTTGTTCATGCAGCAAGTGCCCAAGGCATTTCAGGTTGGTCACTTATTCAAGTCCTTTCCAGCATGCATGAAGTTGATTGAAGAATCATTTTGAAGCATCTGTCTAGTCAAGTGGTGGTGGAGTTAAATATGTATCACAGAACAGGGGGGTCCTATTTCTGTTTCTAAGTCTTCTAAACTGCAACAACTTCCAGGATGCTAATGCATTTTACTGATGTGAGATTTCCAATCATAGAGCAGATAATGAAGTGAGACAATGCATTGAACCATCTCAGCATACCAACAACTTACTTCACACACCCTAAGATTAATATGGTTGGCCTCACAGAGGTACTCAAGCTTCTACCGATAGTTTTGTTTCTATCTTTAAACCTATGTGGCTATTGCGTGGACTAAATAAATTGTGGTTTGCAGCGACAAGCAAGAGCAAAGGCAGCTGAGGAGGGTTTTGAAGTGTCTGAAGCCAAGACTAGCTTCAAAGCCAACAGCAAGGCTCTTACTGAGAATGAGGGTGAAGGTTTTGTTAAGGTATGCATGAGCACAAGTGAATCAAATTTTTGTTTTTCTTAGCCACTCAGCATCAACACTAGAACTCAATAGCCCTGCAAGGAATCAGAAGCCCCAGGTTCGTGATGACTTAGGATGTCCAGTTTACCCAGTGACCCCCATTTAGCTGGGTTGGGCGTTTATGGGTAACATCTTAGTATTACCTACTAGTGAATTGAACCTAGAACCAGTTGTGGGGTGGCCATGAGTCCTCACTACTGGATTTTTGGTTTGATGCTGATCTTGGAGAAAGAATTTGCGCATGACTGACTGTGAATGTGGTCAAATCCTATAGTTGATATATTGGGCAAACATTAGGGAGATCCTGGGAGTCCACATTCTTGGCCTAAATGCAGCTGATCCCATTCGTGAAGCCTCGAATGCTATTGCTATGGGCACCTTTATCAAGGTTTGTACTTGCCACCTTTTGTCTCACTTTTATATGAAGCTAATGGGAAGAACCAATACCATGTCTAACATCTTCAAATATTTCAACGACTATTGATTGTCATGTTGCTCTGTGTAAAATTGGGAGAATTGCTTGTCATCACATCTAGTGAGTTGAGGTGATGACTAGTGGTAAATGTGTGGCTATATCCTAGTACTAGAAAATTTGTTGGAAGATGGTCTATCTTTATTGTGTGCAACAGATGCATTTGGAAATTCAGTTGCAGTGCACTAATATTCATCATGGTTGGTGTGCAAGATATCAAGTTTGCTATTCATGCACATCCAATGTTGTCTAAAGTCCTAGATGAAGTCCTAGATGAGCTTTTAAAATCTACTAAGGTACAGTCTATTTAGTTTTAAATCCTTTCTTTTTCATTAGAATAATCTTTAATTTGAATTATTTTAAGTATCTAATTATGTGTCAAATGTAGCCCATGCCCCTTATTTCTCTATATGCATGCAATATGTAACAGGTCTTTAATTAGTCGTAATTTGTTGTTAGGTCTAAGATTAGGTGAATGTTAATCTAGAGTACTTGAAGGTTTATTAGAGGGACAAGTGGCAAGGAACCCTAAAAAGTGTACTCTAAACCTTAATCTATTACAAACATAGACCTAAACCCTATCCATTATAGACTTAGATGTAGCTTGCTGTGAACCTCTATAACCATGATCCATTATAGCCCTAGATTTAACACAAACCTAATCTAAATCTAAACCCTAATTTTGTACACCTCGACACATTTATTCTAAAGGTGATGAGTTATGATGGTTGCTATATAATTTTATTTGGTTCTATTCTTAAAACATTCTTTTCTAGCATTTTATCTTCTTTATAGTTTGCAAGTTTTGTGATATTTGAAGCACATCATTTGAGCTATGTTTGTAATTTTCTTTCTATTTGTTCACTTATGGGAAGTTTATTTTGAATTATTGAAGTCCTTTTAAAGGTTTTTGTTTGTGTTTCAGCACATCACAGATCTCTAAGTGTTTTATGACTATATTGGATCTTAGTTTCAGAAAGTTTTTAGTTTTTTGTCTCTTGTGTATATTATAGTGTAAAAGACAAGCACATTTTTTGTCTGCCATAGATATTCAAGTGTTCCATAACTACATTCGATTTTGGTTTCATAAAGCTTTTAGTTTTCAATTTTTTGTATATATTGCAGTGCAAAATATAAGCAAACTTTCTATCTATTATGCATATTATAGTGAGGAATGTATAAGCTTTTTGTTTTGTTTATATTTAGGTTGGTTTTTGGAACTTCAATTTTTTGTCCCTTGTGTATATTATAATGTAAAAGACAAACACATTTTTTGTCTACCATAAATATCCAAGTGTTCCATAACTACATTGGGTTTTAGTTTCATAAAGCTTTTAGTTTTCAATTTTATGTATATATTGTAGTGCAAAATATAAGCAAACGTTCTATCTATTATGCATATTACAGTGATGAGTGTATAAGCAATTTGTTTTGTTTCTATTCAAGTTGTTTTTGGGAATTTTTGGGAACATGAGTTGGTTGATATGTGGGTATTGCAATTTGAAACGCTTTATGGAAAACCCAATCATAAACAAGAGAAGATCAAAAGTTTGCAATAACTACATAGACAAATTGATTTATGCACCAAGGAGTCCTTTCATGAAAATGGGCAATGTAATTATATAAAAATATTATATTACATTTTTCGTTAAAGTTATTGTGCGAGTATTTCATGATAAAGATAATGGAGGTATTGCTTAAATGCTCTAGCATGGCCACAGAATGTGCTAACCGTATTAGATTAAGGTATTATTCATTTGGTTTATAGTAAATGTAATCCATTTGTAATGGATGGGGGTATTATGTGCAACATGGCATAAGATTAACCCAAAATCTACAAATCTCAAAATTAGAGGTCAAAATTAAAACAAGTGGATTGATACAAAAATGTTCAAGTAACCACACTACAAAAAGGATGGTGACAAAAATATATCATGCTAAATTAATCTATAATGGTTTGATACAAAATGGT
>Ga0116231_10005321_pt1 | contig 25397 bp, 12 predicted proteins | sample S1TSphgellanicum_2_FD_89695 | JGI IMG/M metagenome (GOLD analysis project Ga0116231, IMG submission 89695) | Host-associated microbial communities from peat moss isolated from Minnesota, USA - S1T2_Fd - Sphagnum magellanicum MG | ecosystem: Host-associated > Plants > Peat moss > Unclassified... | reverse complement strand
TTGTTTAAACCAAAATGCTCTACATTGTATTTGGTACTTGGGGAAGAGGTCATTTTTCCCCCTTTTTTTCCAAATGTCGAATTGTGGGGGGGGGGGGGGGGAGTTCCTTTTTCCTAGTTTTTAAATTTTCTTTCTAGTTTTTTTTCATTATTCATCTATATAAATAAATATAATTATTTTTCCTCTTTTTCCCCTTCTTTTTCTTATGGTTTTTTCTTCTTCATGTTTTTTATTGTCTTTTTCTTCTTCATCACCAAGAAAAAACAATAATGATGAAGAAGTTAAAGGAGCCAAGCTCCCTTGGCTTGTTATAACAAACACATAAGAAAATGATGACAAAGTAAGAAGAAAAAAAAAACTTAAGAAAGAATAATATAATAAGAAATATAAAGATGAAAGAAACATGCATAAGAAGAAAAATAGGGAAGAAAGAGATGTAAAAGCATAGTGGGAGCTAGAGAAAAAAAGAAAAAAAAAAGGGGAGAGAGTATCTCCAAAACATGTTCCTCTTGTTTTCCTTCATGGGCTAATCATCAAACTCTAGGCTTCACCTTTGCATGCATGAAACTTGCAAGAAGCAAAGTCAAAGGAGCTTCAACATGAAGCTTGGAGAGTTAAGGGGAATTTTCAACTTGGAGTTTGATGATAGAGGCAATGAGCCCAAGGAAAAATGGGGGAAAGGCCTAAAAGGGAGGTCAAGGGATAAATAGGAATGAGGGAGCACATGTCGATAAATAAGAGGTGAAAAAGGGGCCAATAGGAAGAAACATAAATGGAATCAACTCACATCAAAATTTAGTTCATCCCAAACACACTTATAACAATTTTTTGGATGGTGGATTGTTGGGTGTTGGGGTCAAATCACATCAAGTTTTGTAGAATTTATTCACCTCTCCTATTCACCTTTCATATCCTATTCATTAGATGGTTGTTTCCCAAGTTTTGTTTATTTGATCGTTCCATCACCAAAAACAAATTGAAGCTTAACAAGCTTTTCAAAATAATAATTTTTATTTGAGGATGGTGTGCCTCCCCTTTGGTTCACCTATATGGCGAAAAGGTGAGAACTTTGGGCAAAGGATATGGGATAAAATGAGGTGCTATTGGGAACACCCTTGAAGAACACTTGGGAACTTGGGGAACATCATGGAAACAAATTAAGAACATGATGGGAACTCAAGAATTAAGAAATTTCATCCTCACACACATCCTTCCCCAAAGGAAAAAATATGAACCCTCTTGGGTGTATGTTTAGTTGTTTCATTGGTTGCATGCATGTTATATTCCTAAACATGGCTATCACATCTTCTAGAAAGTCATCATGTACTAGAGAGTTATTACACCTCTTGAAAAGAAAAAACTTCCAAAAGCTTTTCATAGTTATTCACCAATTTATTGCCCATTAGTTTGAACCATGTCTTGTTAAAAGGTTTGTCCACTTGAAAGACTATCATCAAAGCAATGTCTTGCAAGTCATAAAATGTGTCACAATTCCTTTGTTCAACACCCCCTTCAAAACCATATGCTTCAAATAGTCGTAATATAACATATAATAACCAATAATAACTTATAATACAATAACCACCAATAAACATTAATAAAGTAGCCATTGATAATCACCAATAGCATAGCCACCAATAAAATAACCACCAATGGCTTACAATGGAATAACCACCAATATCCATAAAATATCGACCAATAGCCACTAATATAATAACTATTAATAGCCACCAATATCCACCAATAGCCATTAATAGAATAACCACCAATAGCCACTAATATAATAACCATTAATAACCACCAATATCCACAAAAAAAATCCATCAATAGCCATTAATATAATAGCCACCAATAACCATTAATATAATAGCCATTAATAAGCATAAATATCCACCAATAGAATAGCCACCAATGGCCATTAATAAGCACCAATATCCACTAATAAAATATCCATAAATAACCATTAATAGAATAACCACTAATAAACATTAATAGAATATCCACAATATAATATCCATCAATAGCCACCAATAGCCATTAATAGAACAACCACTAATAACCACCAATATAATAACTACTAATAACCATCAATATAATAACCATCAATAACCAGTAATAGAATAACTATTAATAACCATTAATAGAATAGCCACCAATAAAATAACCATTGATAATCACCAATAGAATAGGTACCAATAGCCATTAATAACCACCAATAACCCTAATAAAAGAACAACCAATAACCATATATTATAATTACTTAAGATTACCAAAAATAATATTGGGTGAAATAATTTATAATAAATAAAAGTAACTTAAGGTGAAATAGCCTATAATAACCTAGAATTGCCAATAATAACAAAAGGTGTAATAAACTTCAATAACCAAAAGTAACCAATAATAGCTTCACATAATCAAAAGTAACCTAAGATGAAATAACTTATAATAGCCAAAAATAACTTATAATAGCTGCAAGTAGCCTATAGTGAAATAATTTACAATAGAAAAAACAAAAAAACCAAAAAATTTTATAATAACCAAAAATAGCCTAAAGTAAAATAAACCTAAAATAGCCAAAAGTAACTTAAAATAACCAAAAGTAGCTTAAGGTGAAATAATTAAACATAGCCAAAAGTAATTAAGAATAGCCATAAATAGCCATAAATAATGTAGGGTGAAATAATTTACATTAATGAAAAATAGCCATATAATAATTGAAAGTAACTTAACATAAAGAGTATCATTATGTTAGCAAAAATCTTATCCATTTATTAAACTTTTTTTTTCAAAAGAATGGTCACTGAAATGTTATTAAAATAATGATATTCAATTTTTTTTTTGTTCAAATGATTTTACATTTTCAAAAGGAAATAAATGTAATTATTTACATTATTGAATTTTTTTTAAAAGTAAACTTGAATCATTTCATTTGAACAAAATCTTAAGAAAATATGAATTTTCAATGTTTATGTTTTTATAATGTTTAAAACAAAATATTTGATAAATAGAATGTAATGTAACATATTACCACAACAAATAGGGTGGTTTAATGGTAAGGGTGTTTGCCTCCATTCTAAAGGTCAAGGGATCAAACCTCATAAGTGGTGTTGTGTGTGGTCAACAATGGTAAATTGATCGAATATTCTCCTAATTCCCTAAAATAGGTGCTTAAGATTACGTGGCCTACTTACATAGGTTAGATTTATAATGTAACCTAAGTAATGACACGTGTCAATAAATCATAGGTTGAAAATCATTACATTATTAATATATTATATATTAAATAATTTAATTTTAATTGATTTCCATGCTGGCTAGTTAATTAACTAGCAAGTGAATGGCATGGTAAATTTGTATTTCATTTGATAGTAACCTTGTTTCACTAAGTATTAATGAAATAATTCATTGTTCGTAACAACTAGTCCTCGTTCACTAGGGGGTTAACCAACTTCATCATGTAAAAATGTCCAAATTCATTCAAAATCTAGTGAAACCCAAAGTGAACTAAAATGCATTTTGGTCTAGTGAATAAATTAGGTACTAGTGAAAGTTATAAATGAAAGTTTTGGAACAAAGGTGGGTGGCATAAGTTTTTGTTGGTTAACTTTGGAAGTTTATGCACATAAGCCTAAAAAATTAATTATGCTTGAAGCACAACATTGGGCAAACTGGTTTGCAATTTTGCATTTTTTTTTTTTTTGTATTTTGCATTCACCACATGTATTGACCAAGCAAATTCAAAAGCAAAGACAAAATAGCTTAACAAATGTTTGTATCTAGTGTATGTTCCATCTACGCATACAACAAGTCTTTCAAATTTGGATTGTGCTTCAAGTTTTATATCAATTAAAGCATTTTGCACCTTTAATAACTATTAATGCTACTACTTTAGTTTCGGATATACTTTTTCAAATTACGTATTCACTTAAGTAATTGACCAAAAAAATTCAAGTGCAAAGCCAAATGAAAGAATTTGAAAAAAACCCAAAAAAATGAAAGGATTTAATTAATGTGCTCTTCATCTTCACTTTGCCAAATATTTTATTTTATACTTCAAGCCCTACATCAAACAAACCATCCTAAATCTCAAGCTAGTTTAATTTGGTGAGAGATGTAATCGATTGCAAATCTCATATATACAAAAATAAACCACATATGCACATTTACATCCCATGTTTAAAATTATTCTTATTGTGTAGCCTTGGCACAACTTATTAGTTTATGAACTTTGTTCCAATTCCATGTTGAATAATGAATGATAGTTTCCATTCGCCCACAAAGCATGACATGTTGCAAAATGTAATACATGTGCTTAAAGTGGACCCACTTCCCCCACTTGCCCAAGGAAGATTTAATCATCATAATAAAATTCATGCAAATGCAAATTGAGAAATTTATGATTGTCATTTCATATTGTTTATTGTTTTCAAGTGGACCCAAGGTGATGCAGTAGATCCATCCATATCCTAGATAAAGAATATGTAAGACATCCAAACTTATAGCTTGCGATTGCCATCCTAGACAAAAAAAATCCACCTAGAAAAACATCTAAGGTCATGACCTACAAGAAACAAATCCTCAAACTTTTGGTTTTTAGAACGTCAATGGCATTCCAACCCACCTCATGTCCATCCAAAAGATCCTCTTCTCCCTTCCAATTAAGAAGAAAAACATAGAAAACTTTATCACCTTCACAGTATCTAGTCTACAAAGCCTACTCCATCTTCAAAACTTTAATTTTCAAATTAGGTCGCATTATAAGCATAAATATCATCATGCACAAAGGAATGTTGATCCAAACCCTATGCTTGGGTAACATCTTCTGCCCGTCTAGGATACTATTGAACTTGTTTTTCTACACTACTTGGATTGTTTATTGAAGGACATGGTGTGAAATGTACAAGGATCCCTTAAAACCAAAGATCCTTTAAAACCTAAAAACCCTACATGCAAAATAAAATGATTGAATTAAGAGAAATTTGAAAATAATAATACAAAGAATTGGAATCTTTCTTGTACTTAATTCTATTATGTCCATGATGGTGAGACTCACTTCCAGATTTTCCTACAACAAAAGTTAATGCAATTTAAGAAATTGGTTAAATATAGAAAAGAAATGTTAGCTAAACATACACTTCCAAGGAACTCTCGGTTTTAAAAATACCCTATAAACAATATCAAGGTTATTTTCTACATTGAAATTTTTCTAAACATCAAAAAAAAATTTAAGAAATGGTCCTTAGAATTTGAATAGCCATGGTTGAACTACTTTCAGTGTCAAAAATAGTTCAATTTAGATGGAAAATGTGGACCAAGCTTGGGTTTATTTCTTAAAATGAAATCAAATTCAAGTTCGGCCCATTTTCTTCTTCCGTAGCTAAGCTACTTTTGACATTGAAAGTAACTTAGTTACATAAGAAAAATGGGGCCAAGCTTGAACCCAACTCCATTTCTTGGAGTCGGGCCCAATCTCCCCACCCCCCTCTCCCCTATTCTATCGAATTGTTCTTAGCATCGAAATTAGTTTAGTAGTAAAAAAAATGGGGGTCAAGTTTGGGCTTGGCTCCATTTTTTGGAGCTGAGCCCAAGCTAGGTCCCTCTTTTGCCGAGCTACTTTTAACACTAAAAGTCATTTTGCAAAAGAAAAATTCAAACACAAATTTAAATCCAAGTTTGTGTTCAATTTTTTTTTGGCTACTAAGTTATTTTGGCATTGCAAATAATTCAATCACTTTAGAAAATTTGAATGCAAACTCGAATTCTCTAGAGTTTCCAAAGGAAGGTCGAACTTGGGCTCAACTTGAAATTATGGTTTGAGCTTCAAGTTGAGCCCAAGTTCGGTTTTTTTCTTGCCTTAGCTTGAATGAAAGAAAGAAAACAAAGAAAATGAAGGAAAATGAGAAACAAAAAGCCTTACCTTTGAGTGAAACAATACTTTTGAATGATATTTAAAACCTAAATGGGATCCCTCGCCTTCTCCTTCCTCCTTCACAAACAAGTTCACAATGAAAATGAAAAATACTCACACATTACATATATACTTAATGACCTAGAGGGAACTATCAAAAAGTAAAACCCTAATTTTTGTGTCTTACCACATGTTGAAGGCTCATTGGTTCTATGGTTGCCTTGTCTTTTTCAAATTCTTGGATGTAATCCTCTCTAGCTACCTCTTGATATGCAAAAAAGTTATTCAAGATTCTTTATGGCTCCTCCAAGAGAAAAACAACTTTCATCCCTTTCTTTAGAAAAATCAATTTGCCTTCCCCCCCTCCAATTTTTCAATTTCCTTTTAAGATCAATTCAATAATAATTCATTAGCAAAAAACACATTCAACATCCTTTTCAAGGTGAAATCTCAAAATGAGAAAGGTTTTAATATGTTGTTTCTAAATTCTTAGAAGGTGTCTTTGAAACCTTTTTGGTGCCATTGTGTTTGTCCGCCTTCACAGTTTCATAGTTGTCCAATTGTGTTTCGACCTTCTTTTTGTTTTTTGTGGAACTCACTTTACTACTGCACTTAGCTCCTACATCTAGGAAATGTTTTCTTCACTTCATTGTTATGTTATTTATATTTTTTCATCTCCAATGTAAAAGGTATTATGGTGGTACATGTGATTTTATTGTTGTACCAAATAAGATTTCAAATGGCATGTGTCATCTTTGTGTCAGAGGTGATGACATTAGGGTTTTTTTCATAAATTATAGTGTCATATTCATATTTGATTAAGTTAAGAATAATTAGCCTTTGTTTAGCGTTCATCCATTAACAGTCATTGTTGATTTCAATGGTCCACATAATTAGACATTAAATTCTTATTTTAATATTTTCAAAATATAATCAAATTTTATTATAAGCAAGAACTTTTCCAATTGTCCACCATTAAATCTTGGTCAATTCTTGGACTGCCATTAAGGCCCTTTTATACTAGAAGTCAAAGGAGAAAAAACTTTGTGGCATTTTTGTTGTTTGGCCCAAAGTAACTAAAAAATTCCCTAACATTGACATCAAGATATCAATAAATGTTTAAACATTGGCCCCAAGGGTTGCAAATTGGCTTTCCAAATTAGATGGTATCCTTTTTTCATTCATGAGGCCAATAAAAGGCCACAAAAGTTAGCATTCTTTAGTAGTAATTTGGGGCAAATTGAAAATATTTTATCTACTTGAACTTTGATTCCTTGTGTAAACTGGGTCTAACTTTGTTAATTGGACAAGGATTGAGCATTACATTTTTAAATACCCATTTGCTTCTTTTGTTGTCATTTGTTTATGTCTCCATCCTTAAGCTTACTTCACATGAGGAGTCTTGTACAATGTTCAACTTAATTCATGCATTCCTTTTGGTGTAAAAGTTGAAATTAACCCCAAGGGATTTACATTAGGAAGAAATGTTGTAACAAAAAAATTCTTTTCAATTTGTTGTAACTTATTATTCAATGTTACAATTCATGGCCATCGATTACCCCCCCAAAAAAAAAAATCATACCAATAGCTTTGGGAAGCCAATTTGTAACCCTTGGGGTCATTGTTCCACAATCTATGTTGACATCCACGTTCAAGCATCCATTACAAAGTTGGGGCCCAATAACCACCCAAAATGCTCAAAGTTGCCAAGTCTTGTCAATGTTTTTCCTCTTGTACATTGTCAAAATGGTATATAGCCATTGGATAACAAATTGATGATCCTCCAATACATCCCGAAATCCATTTCCATCACTCATATTGAATGCATGGTCACACTTTTATCTTTGCACTACACATACTCTACAAAATGTTTAAATGGATGATTCTTTCCTCACAACCCAACAAATTGTTCTTCTAATAATTACCTTTGATTTTGAATGGTTTCAGTTTAGTTCACAAGTATTATAACCTTGGTTGTTGGGTTTGTTCACAATGATGGGGGCATTGTTAATTGTGTAGATTTGATTCTATCAAATTAACATTGATATTGCCTTTTGTCACCTACCCACCTCACTTTTTATGTTGTTTCCCTTTTGTTTTAAAGGTTACATTACTATTTGTTCCCCTAACTTACTTCCCCCCAAGGATTGTCCTTCACACATTTTTGAAATGCATTAATTGCATGCATGAGTTAGATGCAATCTTTCCACCAAATGCTAATAAAATATAACATTATCTTGTGTCTTGAATTCTTTTATAATTAAACATTGATGTTATATATTAGGGGGCTTTAACACTTGGCTTGACATTAGTCCTTTTTTTTTTAATTTTTAGATAATGATTATTTATTAATTGGCTCACAACTATTTTTTCCCACATTGTGTTTGTTAACAGGATAAATTTTTTTTATGTTGGTTAAACATCATGGATGTTAAGAGATGGTAATACCATCACCGGATGGTAATTATCATCAAATGGCAAAACAATATCAGGAGAGCTCTAAGGTGCAAATGTTTTCTAATGGTAGTACTATTTGTACAACAACTACCTTCCTAGGATAGAATAATCATAAGTTAATTATGGGAGGAATTTTAATAAAAGTAATATTAGTTACTAGAAATAATATCTTAGTCTAGTTCACTTAGAAGGGCATCCTAGTAACTATTTAGTTACTAGTGGTAAATATCCTACTTATCATCTTTTATTTACTAGGGGGTAAAGCCATATAAGTTAATTAGTCTAAGTGGATAAAGGATGGATGGATTTCCTTTAACTAGGATGTGTGGAAGGGATTAGGATGAAGAAATCTAGGAAGATAAGGGTGAAAGCACACTAAGGTGTAACGCTTTTAGGCACATGTGAAAGTCCATAATTGCCAAAATTAACATTGTGAAGGTACTATGAAGGTAAGATACCTTTAATCACACAAGTCATTTTACAAGTTATCCTTCAAAATTTATTATATAAAAATTCAACCCTAGTTTACCTTATAGAAAATTTAAATTTGAAAGATGAGCTTCTAAAATATTACTTTTGTTAAACAAATGATTTAATAAAAAAAACCATAATTCAATGTATATAAAAAAATTTGGTCATCAAAATCCTTCCAAAAAGTTCTCCTTAGTATCAATGTTACCACATCATATTACCATTGAATCCTTTATTCATTAAAGAACATTATATGAAGGTGCATGGAGTCCATATTCATTGATTATGGACTATTACATGTTTTTAGGTATTATTTTGAAAGCATTATGTTATGGCTATTCAAAAACTATCCATGAAATTCATACAATGTAATTATATTATATAGGACATTGTAATGTTGAATCCTTTTTATCCTAGTTAACTATGTTTAATCACATGACCAATTACAAATTTTAAAATCTTGTAAAAACTACCTTGTGACAACATTTTATGGATAATGTAATGTGCTTTCACCCACAAGGAAATCTAGGAGGATAAGAACTCAACTTTTGTGTGGTGAACATCCTTTTTAGGTTCCTTATTTATTTCTTGGGAGGAGTGAAAAATTTCATTAGAAGATTAGATCATTAGCATTAGGAGGATGCTTGTGTGTGTGAAGAGAAAAGAAGAAATGGAAGAATATTGTACTTGGTGTTATGTAATAGAGAATGGTTGAAGGTTGTGTGGAATCAACATGTGCATTGTTTCTTTTTGTTTGTATTGACCTCTAGGAAGGTAGGGAAAGTAGTTACTTTTTAGTTGATGTACATTATTAGTTCATTATTTTGGTTCTTTTTCTATTTTTTTACAATGAAAATACTTTTTGTACTCATTATTGGAGTAGAAAGTGCATTCTGTCATAAATTGGTAATTACCACCAAAAGATAACAACCAAGAGGTAAATGTGAGATTTGAGGTTTGCAGGGAAAGTACTGTTACTACAAATGATAGGTATTAACTACAAAGGGTTTATAGGTGCTACAAATAGTAGGTAACATCTATCAGAGGTCTTCAGGTAGTTAGGGGTCTTTTTTCAAATTTGTCGATGACAATATGTGCACAATGATGGTTATTGCATGACAATAGCTACAACATGATGGTAGGCAAATAGAAGACAAGTTCTACTTCATGTTTTTATTTGGAAATATTTTTCCTTGATGGTACCTAGGTTGCCAAATTCCACAATTTAACAATGTTTTTCCCTCAATGACCTTCTTGAAACTAGAATTTGAAGGGTAATCAATACTCTCCCAATTTTTATTTTTAGAGTAGTGCACAAGTTTTCTTCCAATTATTACCCAAAAAGTCTTTTGTGGGTTGTACACATTTTGTTCCCATTCTTGTTTGCTACTCACTCTCGTCCCCTTATTCAATGTTCGTATTCTAACCTTGTTCTTCATAATCGCTTCCATTCTACTTTTAGTTGTCATGCGACTCCTTTTTCTATACATTTTGTAACTTTTCCCCATCATTAATTTCAATTCTACCAAAAATTCATGACTATGGCCACTTTTGGTGCGGAAAAACAACTTGAATTAACCATCTTAGTTGATGAATTTGATTTAATTATCATCTATGAATAATGTTTGTGTGTTATGTTAGGTTTCCAAGTAGGTTCTTTACATATCTCCAAGGATGTAGCATATCATGCAAACAATAACATTTTAATTTCAATGTACTAGATGCCAACCATTACAACATAAGGAAAGCAATGAGTTGTGTGCTTTGGACGATACAAGATAATTGGCGAGAATGTTCCGGCCCATACATAGGAAACCATCTTGATGCGAAGTATTGTTACATCTATAGTGAAAACAACAACTTTGGATGGAAATACGAACACTACTACAAAATGTGGGTGTAGTTCACTAATCCCCATTCATTAGACCAATGAATTCACTACTTTCCAACTAATCAACATTTACTAAAACTAGTGAATACACTCAAAATCTAGTGAAATAACTTGGCATATAGAGACACCTTTTGTTGTAGTGGAAGCACAAAATTGAAGATATTATACTGACCTTCAACTTTTAGACATTTTGCCATCATCTGTGTTCATCAATTTGTTTGATTCATTGTCGAGAAAATAGCCACCTCCCAAGTTGTAGCACACCACATTGCATCAAACCCATGGTTCGTTTGTTCCTTCGTAGTTAACATTCTCTCAACCCACATCACACCTCTCCATGTCACTCACAAATGTTCAATGAGTAATTGATTGCCTTCAATGGTTCTCACATGACATATTTCTAACAAGTTGCAAAATTTGGACTATTAAAAGATTATTATTCATGATGTCTCTTTCATGCCCACAACATTCAAAAAAAACATTTTGTTCCAAATGGCCCCATGTCTAATATTAATCACTCCTCATCACATATGCAAGGCATGGATAGAAAATACGATGGCCACGTTTGGTCCAAAGTGATCACAACCAATATTAAGAATACTTTTGGGTTGAACTTTAGGAAGGTTCGATGCTTGGGTCACTTGCAATGTGTGCAAGATGATTGTAATTGATTTGTCCGTTCTAGTGCTTGTAATGAGATTGTCTAGATTAGATAGTTGATCCACATTTCAATCAAAAGGTAGATCATGTTAGGTCTTCTACTTTCTTACTTAAATGTAAATTCTACAATTCCCTCCCATTTTGTGTTGAAAATTGCAAAGGTCAAATTTATTACATTGTCCATATACTCCAATCCATTTCAAGAGTGGCAATTCACCTTGGTGTGCAACTACACCTTGTTGCAAATAGTAAGTGTAAATAGATTATGGAAGAGAACAAATGTTTTGCATCAAATGTCAATTGGACATTTGATGCAAAAACATTTGCCAATGATTTGAATGCCAACAAATCTTTCTTGGCCAAACATTTGATCATTAACTACAACAATGGTAACCTCGAGATTCTTAAGGGCAACCAACTTCAACAAATATAGGACAAGTTAGTTGAATTAAACTTTCCAAATATTTCTAACCTTGTTATTTTGTTTAAGCATCATCTTAATGGAGGCTACATTAACAATATCCTTAAATTGAATTCCATCATGAATTGTTACGATAATTACATCTAAGGTAATTTTTTTGCAATAAGGTCTTCATTATCAAAATGTATGTTGATGGGGTTGGGAACGAAATGGACCTTGTTGCATGAATGTAGGTTGGGGGAGGTCTAGAAAATTCTTGAATCATGTTTAACCATGTCAAGTGCATCATCAGTTGGACAACAATGGCTTGCCATTTATACGATTCGACTTATTATAAGGTCATGACCATTATTATTTGCGACATGCAATCTAAAGACACCAAAACACAATAGATCATGTGGACAAACCTCAATAACATAATGGTCAAGCATGGCCATTTCAAACCAAACTTCAAAAGATTATTAGATAATGAATTAGTAAATTGGAATGTTGTTAGAATTGTTTATAATTCTAGGGATGTAAGTGTTGTAATGGTTGACATAAAATATACATGTTTGTTCCACTAAACTCAATCACTTGACATGCATACAAAACAACTAATCAAACTTGAATTATAAAATCAGCATAAGGCCCTTTGTTATGAGTACAAAGATGCCAAGTATTTAAAAGAGGCAAACATTTGATATGCGACAATTCATTGCTAATGGATTTTGTCTAGCACTATGTGTGAAATTAGAGTTCACAAGCTTGATAACTTGCTTAGTTTATGGCATTTTCATGTTAAACAATGGGGTGGGTTCATGGTTCATGTAAGGATTTCCTTCGCACATTATGTACAACAATTTGAGTCACTCCACTTGTGGTTTAATTTTGTTTTGCTAATATTTGCAGAAGTTTAATGATGTGAAGTGGGCATACATGCCAATGTGCAATCTTGCTAATAATATGCATAACATCTAGTTGTAGTAATTGAAAAAGCGTGGCATCTCTTTGTACACAATGACATTCAACGATTATGTTCATGTTTTTAACCAATCCAAATTATCCTAACATTACTTGTGAAGCGGTCTGTCCAACCATGGTCTTAATAAGAATGAACTCCTATTGAGGAAAGCCCACTTGTCGAGGGATGTTACTAAGCTTGTTGCAGTTGTTGCCAATTATGTCACATGCACAAAAACGACCAAGACTATAAGATTTCCCAACCAAAATGAGAACAAAAGTAAGCCTAATTCCAAATCTAGATCATGAAATTTAAAAAAAACAAGAATAAAAACACGGCACATGCGAAACAAAAATCCAACAAGATTTTATTGCAAAAAGGGAATAAAACAAGGTTATGACAAGGAAACGTACCCAAAACTAATGTTAAGAGACAAAAGGTAACATGGAATTCTATTTCTATTTATACCCCTTGGGCATTTAGTTCAAGGAAGTTTTTCAAAAAAATTTGAATCTACATGTGGCCCATATTCACCCATGTGCCCCAATGTGCACTCATGTGTGAACTATGAATAAAATAAGATTCAACTAAGAGTGAATTAAAACTCAACTAAAAATGAAATAAGAATAATTAAGAATGAACTAAAAACTAATTAGAAATGAACTAAAAGTGAACTAAATGTTAATTGGAAATGAACTAGGAGTTAACCAAAAGTGAATTGAGAGTTAACTATAAGTGAATTAAGAGCTAACTAGAAATGAACTAGAATTTAACTAAAAATGAACTAGAACTTAACTAAAAGTGAATTAAAAATGAATTGGAAGTGAACTAAAATTTAATTGGAAATTAACTAAGAATGAATTGAAACTAAACTAAAAATTAAATACAAGTTTATTATAAGTCATGGATGAACATTCAAATGAATGAACCCCATGGCATTGACATTCGTGACATTATGCCTCTAGGTCCTCATTCGTGACACAAATTTTTCACCTTCAAAAGTGTTTGGTTTGATTAAATGCAACACATACTATTTTCCTTCGGGTAAATGACAATTGGCATAGGTCGAACCATGTCAATTTTTCTCATTGGCATGTGGTCATTCCCCAAATTCAACCCAACACTATTGATGATATGCACATCCAATTATTGTCATTTAGTTCATGAAACATGTATCTTATAGTTTTTCAAGGTGGGATAAAAGTTAGAGAAATTATATTTGGGGATGGCCTATGGCATATTGATTAATGCCCTCCTAATTTTAGAGTGCAATGTTCCACATTACAAATAAATACAAATGTCAAGTGCATAACAAAGATCAATACACACAAAATGACAACTTGGATCCCTACTCCATGTTGTTATGGTTTTGGGGTCAATTTTGAATAGGGGCTTTTGAGCACCATAAACATTGGTTTGTTTGAATGACTTAAATTGTTGTGTGGGTGGGTTTACGCGAAAGTTCACAATTGTTAGGTCATAAGTTTCAATTGTATGGCCGGTTCAACATGGTGTCAACTTCACTCAAAAAGATGCATCACATTTGGAAGAGGTTGGGTTTTTCTTCGTCTTTGAATGTAGGAATAACCCTTAAAATCTATTTAGAGGTGAAGCTTTTACTACAAGCAATTGCTAGGTGCCTTTTTTTTGCACACAAAATCTTGTCATGCTTGTAGATGCAAGTAATTGACTTACATCATAGTGTGGCAAAAAGGTGAAAAGGTTTTTAATATTCAAATTAACACAACACACACCAATGATTGGGAGGTTGGTAAATTATTCATCCTTGCAACTATTTTCCCCCCTATGGATGTCCAATTTCTAGGGTATGGATGAATTTAAATAACATACTTTTTAGCCACAAACATTGCGATGTGATAGTTGGAAATTACCCATGTTGTTCATGCATATATATTTTTACAATGTCAACAACTTCTTTGGGCAAATGTGAGGGATGGGTGCAATGTAAACACATGTATCATATCCAGGTCCAAATTGTTTAAGGAGTACGAAAATGTTGTCATAGTGTCACCCTTTCTATACTCCTTTACATAGTCCTATTTGACCATGTAAAAACACAAAATGGATGAAATTTTAAATTTTTGTGGTTTAAAATATGGTACTTATAAAATGTTTGACACATTTTAACTCATTAATATTGATGGGGATCAAAATATAGGACAAAAAAGGACTCCATTAAGGACTAGGCCATTTTTGTCCTTAGTGGTACACTTTAAAGAATTTGGACCCATCCTATAAAACATAATGCATTGTGAGCAAATTGAAGAATTCATTCATTATCCCACTTGGAATTGGGACGAGGCTCAATGTATGTTGGTATGTGTTAAAACATGTGAGAAACAATGATATTATAATAAAAATATGTTTACATCAATTTTCTTCTGTGTATTTCATTTACACTATTCACAATGATATTTATACAAAAGTATAATTAACCATGCTAGTGTTAATAGAATAGTTCAAAAGATTATGTAAAAAGAATTAATTTAATACTACATAATCAAGAAATTCAATTATGGATTAAAACATAGTTCTATCATTATTGGAATAACTAGATTGTTTCAGTTGTGCAAAATGTTTCAAAAGTGCTACATTTAGGCTCTACAACATGATATGGTGACATTGTCAACCATTTTGCTACATTTGTGATCAAATTTCATTTCTTTGGAATCTTTAACCCACTTTATTTAAGGTTTCCATGCTTCAAAACCCTCCTAGGTTAGTCCTGCAAATTGTCAAAAACATCATTTGAATTAATACAACCATTGCCAAACAATTTATATTCACACTAGACCTTTATCCACATGGCAAAATATTCCAAGTCTCACCAAGGAATATTATACTATGTCACAAAAGTGAATCCACGTGGCATTTGAATATTCTAATAATATTCAATGATGTGGCATGGAATATGTTCGAAAGATTCCTTCCTACTCCCTTGAGCTTGCTCACTGGTTCACCACTCAACATTCATTATTCACTCGTTATCATTGTTGGTTTACAAATAACTCTTCGTTAATAGAACATCTTTGACAAGCTAAGGGCATTATGACACAACATTTGGGATCACAATTGATGGTTCGACTTATGTTGATGTTTTTGATGCCATGCTTACCATGGTCCTTGCCATTGGCATAATAACTATCAACTCCTGCATTTGCCATGATGTGGCAACTTAATTCCATTGTTCACCACATGATCACACCAAATGACATTAAAATCAAACAAACACATTGACATTCAATAACACATACATCCAATAACCTTCAAGCAAGTTGTAACACTATAATTTAACATGTTGCCATTAAGGCATGAACTTGATTTTTAACTTGACAAATCTCTTAGCTACACTTTCACAATGCAAAACGTGCCTAAGGCAAAAACACATTAAGGTGTCACAATTTTGGCAAATTAGAATCCCTTTTCAAAGTCCTTTTCTAGTTTAGTTAAAAATTGGCTTAAAATATGAATATTGAGATGATTATTGTAAATAACTTTTTTTCCATTTCCAATTTCAAATCATGATGCATAAGACATAAAAAAAAATATCTCAAAAGAAATTATTTAAAAATAATTATTTTAAAATGCTTTTAAAAACTTTTAAAATAATTATAATTTTTGGAATTTGAAAAAGTCCATAACATAGTAAATTAAAATCACATTCCATCCATTCAATGGATCTTTAGTTTTTAAAACATAATTCATCCAATGCCCCAAAGTTTCAAACACATAAGATTAACACATTGTAAAATAAAAGTCCATATCCATGAGTTTTGTAGGTGTGACAAAAAATGTGGGCAAAAATTGAAAAGTCCACTACTTATTGGCTATCCACAATTTTGATTTGATTTTTTCATTTTGAAAGATTATGATAGCTTTAGATAAGTGAGTCCTCTTTTAAATTATTTCAATGGATCTTATTTTATTTATTTTCTTGTACCTAAGGAATACAAGAAAAATTGCCATTCTAATGGCCATATAATGTCACCATAGTGTGCAAACATCCCTAGGCAAGTCTATTTCAAGTCTTTGAGAAAAAAATTGTTTTTAAACAATGAAAGGCATTTTGAAATAATAATTCAATAAGAGGTAATAGGAGTTGACAACCACAATAAGTTTACCATTTCAATGATGGTGGGGCAAGGTCATTCACACATGAACAAACAATCACCAATAACAAAACAATTATTACAAGTATTTGATGGCATGGAAAAATAGATGGGGAACCATAGAAAAAGGCACCATTGGCCCCAAAATAATGAAAACATTAAGTGCACACAAATCTTTTGAAAACAAAAGGTCAATGAAGGCAAAAGAAAGTAGACCTATAGGTTATTTTACATGTCAATGTCATAGTTGAAAGCCTTTGAGTAGAATGGTTTGCCTCCAACTTCATTTTGCTTCACCTCCCTTCTTTTCTTTTTCAAATTACATGAAAGATAAATTCAAAAGAAAAAATGTTGTGAGAATGTGAAAAAACTAAAAATTATAATTTAATATTTACGAACCCAAGTCTTTCATCTTACAAAAGCAAGGTTATGAACATAGAAGTAAAAAGGTTTCCAAATACTACAATAATACAAATAGAAGGAGGTTTTGTACTTTAAAAGTTGTTTGAAAGACAATTGAAGCTTTGACATGGAATCGTGCTAAAAATCTTTTGTAAGTTACATTTTGTCTTACATCTATGAATGTTTTGAGGTTTACAAATGAGATTCATAAACAAAAGATGGAAGGAATGCAACAAAAGATGGAGTTAATGGAGACAAACAATGGGGCCATACTATTTTCATTACTTGTTTGATTTATACAAGAAGTATTGGGAGTGTGAAAGAGGAACATGGTGTTTGCAAGTACGGTACATTGGACCCAAAAAAAATCACAATTTTGCAATTTTCAGTAAATATTTTTTTGAAATTTTGGGGGACATAATTGGAGAAGGTTTAGTAGTCAAAATGTGCAATTAAAGGTGGTTCAAATCTTGGTCTATCATTATCTTGTGAAATTAATGAAAATAAAAATGATGCATAATCTTTTGGAGTACATTTTAAACATGTCATTGCATGTTACAAAATCATTATTTTAACAAAAGGATTAAAAAATACTTATTTTAGTTTAAAATTTTAATGAAATTTGCAAATCAATGTATATATGTACAAGAATAATCTTTCATTAAAGCTTTTCAAATTGACTTAAAATCATAATGTTTATATTTGAATTAGATATAAACCTTTGGTGGTATGTTATGTTATAATGATGATGCTGATTATGACGTTTGTAAGTTGTAAAATGTTATTCCATTGAAGATATAGATGCATTAGGTGTTATTTTAAATTATCCACGAAATTGAAGTGAATTTTTTTAATTAGTAAAAAATGATATGTTGCTATGAAATAAGGTGTTTTCAACAAGTTTTATAATGTAATTGGTGTACATTTACTTTTCTTTAAAAACATGAAGCAATTTGATATTCAAGATTTTATTAATTTACTGTAATTCTAAAGCTTGAGTCAACTAAATGTAGTCTTTAAAATATTTCAAAGTAAATGAATTTAAAGTTGTAACTCTTTTAGTAGGTTTTGTACATCTAGTTTTGACTATGTTTGGTTCCACCGTAACATGCAAATAACTAACGAATATTTATTTGAGAAAAAAAAAGGATCAAAGTTTTAACAATGCTTGAATGCCAAATTTCCTTAACAAGCACAAAACATTTAGAAGCAATGTAAAGACAAATTCTTGAAGTTCAAGGAAAAATATTAAGACGAAAAGGAAATGTGTCATATAACTAATGTTCCTCCATTTGATTGACCTTAATATGAGAGATTTGATCACATATGGAGGCATGAAAAAAATTGATGGTCTACCTTTAAAAAATGATCAAGGTGAGAAAGTAACACACAAGGAAGTTTTGAATTTAAATGATGAATCAAAGGTTGTACCTAACATTCATGTCCTTCTTACATCTCCAAATAAACATCTATTTTCATAATTGGTGATGGCACCGTTGTTTTACTCCATTTGAAGACATCCCATGCACTTAGGCTTACAAATAACTTGGAGTTAAATGAAAGTTCAACAATAAATTTTTTAAAAAAAAAAAGTTGGATGCATGATTTAATTTTAGGTAACCACATTTTGTATGTTTTATGAAACACATGAAGTAATTTTATTTTTTTGTAATGTCATGAAATAATGGAATGTTAAAAAATTTATTGAAATTGAAAAAAAGGTATATTTTCATAATGAATTATAAGCACCCTAATTACATTGAAGTAAATTATGATATTTATTTTTTAAACAATTAGTTGCACCCTATTTTTTTGCATGTTATTTGGGAAAAAATGGAAGTGATTTCCCTAGGGATTTAGTACAATACTAGATGCCACTAAAGATTTTTTAAAAAGTGTGCAATAAATGGAAAAGATGAAGATGGAAATGCAAGAAAGAAATATCGCATAGATGTTCCATAATGAATAGTTGAATAGGTAGTTTGTAATTGAAAGTTAGTTACGAATGGTTCAAATATGGTGAAACCTAGAGACCCAATTAATAGTAGCTATATTCTTTTTCCCAATTGAAATAATTTTAGATTATTGTGTGCTTGAATTGACATAGATTCATTGTTGCAACAACTTTTCATAATAATAAAATATTTATTATAATATGAAGAAATTAGATGTTCAAGCATCCATTTTTCAAACAATTTGATTCTCAAAACCTCTCCATCGTGTTTTGCTATTTCTTTTTCTCTCCAATTATCTAAGTAGGAACTCTATCTACACCAAACCTTACAAGATTGTCACTTTTATGATGTGGTAGTTTTTGATCAAAACAACTCCACTTCTCATAGTAATTGTGAAGTACTCAACAAGTTTTTGAAATGTGTTCTACTTTTTAGAGTTTTACTGAAATGGGTTAGAATCCTCCATCTATATTTTTAAGATTCAAATGCATTTTTTATGTCTATTTTCCCTATGTTCATGGCAACATCAAATCTTTTTTTTTCCACTTTTAATGGATTTTTAGTCTTTCTATTCTTGTGCAAATGTCTCCAAATTGGATAAGCTACATCTCTAATGAGATGTGGAATGCACTTCATACATTTAACAATTGCCACAAGTTCCTAGAGAATCTCATAATTCCTCAATGTTTTGTAAAGATTTGAATTTTTAAACTACCCACATCATGAACTTATTTGGGTTGTCCTACACATACATTCCAAAACATTATGTTCATATCACATACAACTTGCATAACAAAGTTGTGGAACTTGAAAAAATCATTCATTACAAATGTGATCTTTTTGCTTAAGTATTATATTAATAGAATGTAGGTTCCACAATTGTTCCACAAATGTTAGGCAAACAATCCTCAAAAAATAATATGGTTTATTGCAAACACTCACCAATAATAATGCTAATGTATTTGCTAAATAACTTGTTCCTATCAACAAGGACATCAATCATTATGTCAACACATTTTCTAATAGTTGATGTACCTAATTTCAATTGATTTGCCATAAATGTGCTGCACTATATCCATGAATATACTTGTATATAATAGTAACCACAATCTTTCTAATTTGTGGTTTAACAAGATTTAAACAATGAAATTGCTAGTGTGGTGTTAATTTCAAAACCAAATTAAGCATCATATGTTATGCTATAATATATTAATTATTTTTTTGTGTGCAACATCTTAAATGTAATATGCCATATGTCAATCTTTACAAGCTCTTAGTGAGTGTATCACCTTTAGTTTTTCCATCACAAATGAAGAAGATGTTTTGGTCTAAACTTAAAAATGGCCCAAAGAATTGGAAGACTTTTCATTCCAATCAAGGATGCAAGCACACTATAAGGGGCATCAAAATTGTTATCACATTGTATTGTTTTTTAGGGGTTCCATGCTTGAGTTTCAACCATGTCATTATTATGAAAGATTTTGACAATGTTTTTGCATATTATGTTAATCAAAACCCAAAGAAATCAAATGTTAAAAAAATAAAAAATAATTTATTTTGTATGATGTGATGTTAGGGTATATTTGTGCCAAGAAGATATAGGTCACAACATACTAAAAAATGCAAATATATATAGCAAATGATTGAAATGATTTTTAATCTTCATGAAATTTGTAATATCTACTAAACATTACGATTCTATATGATTGGAATAAGTTTGTGAACCTTGTGAAAAGTTTGATACTTAACATATCACAAATGAATGTTTTTTAGGGTGATAACCATAAGTATGTGATAAATTAAAATTTTGACAAATAATCATTTCTAAATGAAAAATGACAAGATATGTTAGATGGGCCATTTAAAAACTTTTCATTTCAAATGTTTTTTAATTGACTAATTTAAACAAAAATCTAATGAATTCTCAAATAATATTAAATAATATTCATTTTGAGAAAATCAAAATGTAAAGCCCAAACATCAAAAGTGAAACCCAAAATTAAATACAATTCACATTGTTGGCTTGCCCATTCCCATTTGTGGTGAAGGTCTACCGAGCAAATTCACTTAATAAATGTTTCAAATATGAGGACTCTTTGAAAAGAAATGTACAAGTGCAAGCACCTGAAGGAATGCTTGGGGAACTATGTATGGATTACCGAAAGGCCGATACATTTTTCGTACCCGTTGCTTCAAAAAAATTCCATTAGCACAAGGTAGATTCCATTAGCATGGCTACATTTTTTTTTTCTTGGAGCCCTCACCATCAAAGCATATAACATGGGGGTCTTTTATTCCTTAATCTAAAGTTTTTGATGCTTTAGCATGAGGTTTTTGATTTCGAGCATGGGGTTGGGACTTGTGCAAGTTGCACATGTTTATTAGAATTCCAATTATAAAAGTATTCAAGTGCTTTCACAAAATTTGAGTGGCTTGAAAGTCGTTGTGATAATACTTAAGTACTCTTATAACTTGAATCATAATAAACATGTGCAACTTGCACAAGTCCCAACTCCATCCCTAGAATGAAAAAAACCTGAGCTAGGGGATCAAAAACCCCTTGCAAGGATTTGAAATCATAAGCTCCAAAACAAAAAGAGAATCTATCCCATACTTTAGATTTAGAGAATATTTTTTCATGCAAGGGGTATGATAAAAGTATGGCCCTTTTGGTGTTCCATTGCAATGTCCTCGTGGGGCTCTCAAACAACTCGTTGGAGAGGGGGATGTTGACAACGCCTCCGTTATCGGGAGGATATTTATTCATCCAATTTAGATCACCGTGACCTTTGCCTAATTTTATGGACACTAGCCAAATCTCCAATGACCTTCCCTTGAAAGCCCCACTCACCAAACAAAACCTTAGGGACTTGTTTACTAGGACCTTTAGGGCCTCTCCCCTCTAGTCTTAGTCTTAGGGTTGTCTTTGACTAAGCCTTGAGTTAATCTTCTTATAACTAGATGGTCATGGGTTCAAATTTACATGCAAGGAATGTTCCATGCAAAAGTTTTTTTTTGTTCCCATCATGTGAACACCCCTTACGAACTACGTAGGATTGTGCACTAACACTCTCAAACTTCATAGAGGGCTGTTTAACATCCATTGTCTCACATGGGAAGAGAAACCGGGGGTTGCAGTAGGGTAAAAATAAAGCTTCTGGCTGGGAACCTTCCCTATACAAAGGGCCCTAGGACAAGGCAGCCAAGTCCAACCCCACAATTTAGGAACACCCCCCTCACATGTGGGCTTTACCCACCATAATGCATGAGGCAAATATTATATGAACATATATAACATGGATAGATCGTGAGGTGTATGAAGGGCAAAAGTGTCATGCCTATTACTTCTTAAGAGTTGGGGGAGATCTTACACCTATAAGTTGAAGGGATTGTGTGCCTAAGTAAGTGTAAGATCCCTCTCACTCTTAAGGAGTAATTGTAATACCCCTCCTTATATTCTTCGGGGAGGGTTTTGGGGGATGTAAGGTGCCCTCCAAATACACTAGGAAATTTCTGGGAGTGCTTCAAGCTTACAGAATGACCGGCAACACAGATCAAATTGTACAATAGCAGCCACAAGCAGATGAATAGTTGCATTGCCTTGTAAAGTGGAAGTCAAAATGGAACACGCTGCAAACATATATGTGCATGATGAGGCCGTCACAAACCGCCCTTTAGGACCAACATACAGCAGACAAATTTCACAAAACCTCACGTGCCCTTGATTATGTTCATTGGGGGTCTGACCCCTGTCCTCCAGTGAACTAAATAGTTCCATAACATGTCAAATACTTAAATCTATCTATTACGAAAGAAAGAAAGGTAGTTTGTTTGTTTTGTTTGTCACGTACAGATCTCCCAAACCATGGTGCCCTCCACCATGCACTAGATATCATTGAAAAGCCCTCGATCAGCACAGCAGGGGGTGCATGAAGATGGTTTCATAATGTTTAGACTTATGATGCAAGAGTTGTTGAACATTGAACAATTTTGTTATTGAGGATTCAACAAAATCAAAATCAAAATTTTACCGAAAAGTGGGCCATATTCTTGGTACTGTTGAAAAAGCCCTTGATGAGCAGGATATTATGGAGGTGATTTTGTAATTTTCAGACCTATGATGGAAGATATATGCACTGAATACATATCATGTTGTAATCTACTTTTACAAAGTAAGATAGAACCACCCATCATCAAATACATACTTATCATCAAACAAATTTCAATGTTTTCCTCATTCTTTAACTAAATTGAGTGATTTTTTGTGTGTCATCAGCACCATATGGCTGAAAATTACAAAACCACCTTGGTGCACTCATTGAGGGCTTTCCAAGGGCACACTGAGAGTGCGCCCCTAATTTCCATAAAACTTTAATGTAATGACACTCAAGGTTCAATAACTCCTGCATTGCAGTGCTAAACATTGCACTCAATGCACCCCCTATGCATCAAGGAGTTTCAAGTGAGACCAAGAGCACAACTGGAGGGAGATTTCAATGTGACAACACAAAACAAGCAGCTCAAAGTAGCTCATCTGCTCATTGTGTAGTGACTCTGCCCTTTATGCAAACTAAAAACTTCCCTTACTAGAACTACAACTTTTAATCTAGACACATGCAATTCAATGAAACATTTTGCATCCATCAGGTGCACACGTAATATTCGAATGTCACTCACACATTGGGTCAAGTTCTTGCTAAAAATTTATGGCCAAATCTTACATCCATGTGTAATCTTCCCTAAATGGGGGAGAGACAACAAGTTTGATGGGACCAAAGCCATACAAAACAAACAACCTTTCTTAATAGCAAGATAATTTGAGACCTCAAATAAGGAAATGACATTCTCCACATACTTTTTCATTACTGATTCAATCTCCAATTCATTCTTTCTTTACCACATTCAATTTTCATCCACTTTGTCCATAAGCCACTAACTTAGTTTTGACAACACCACAAGATTACATGACTTGGCAGGCACACACACCTGTGCACCATCCATTGCAAACCTCTTATGACTCCGTTTTAAATGACTCATCCACAAGCATTGAGCTACAAACTTTCACAAAAATCCACCTGTTAACCCACCTGTTTCCCCATTCTCGTATCTAAAGTTAGGCCTTGGGTGAATTGGCACCCATGTTAGGACCATGGTAAAAATCCCAAAATTCATTTAAATTACTTCTAAATCAGGGTGGCCGAGTCCAAATTTAACAATTTGGGGGACTTAATATGGCCACTAAGAGGCCTCACTCAAAAATTTGAAGGTACCAACGTGGGTGCTGGTTCACTCTGGCCCATAAGTAAACTAGCTAATGTAAGGAAGGTAGGTACTAAGTACCATGTAAGCACGTAGGTAAGGAATATAAGGTAGACAAGTAGGTAGGAAATGTAAGCCCTTGCTATTCAGGTAGGTAACTAAAAGTAAGGCACCTGAATGGTGTGTAGAAGGGGTTCATAGCATAGCTAATATGGATGGTTCATACCATAGCTCACCACTGACTGACCTGGTTAGCTATATGGACAGGGATGCAACGGAAAAAGTGTTTTGTTTCCTTGGGTCACCACACACCATCCATCCATCCAACTATCCTTTGTGGTGTGCTGGAGAGTGCTGATTCACTCCCGCCTCAAAATTCACATGGTACAAACTGGGTTGGACAAATCAAGGGGCATTTATGAAGTTGCTATAAAAATGCATATGGAACAACTAAGTATATACCATATACCTACTAGAATGGTTCCATATGGTCCACTAAAAAATAAGGACATCTAGAGTGGTTCCATATATGGTCCACCCTAACTACAGGCCTATGAGAGTAGTTCCATATGGTCCACTAATAAGGAGATACATCCCAGAGTAGGTCCATGTAATCCACTTATAAGGACATACATCTTAGTAGGATGGTTCCATATGGTCCATCACCAATAAGGACATACATCCTAGTAGGGTGGTTCCATATGGTCCATCACCAATAAGGACATACATCCCAGTAGGGTGGTTCCATATGGTCCATCACCAATAAGGACATACATCCCAGTAGGGTGGTTCCATATGGTCCATCACCAATAAGGACATACATCCTAGTAGGGTGGTTCCATATGGTCCATCACCAATAAGGACATACATCCTAGTAGGGTGGTTCCATATGGTCCATCA
>Ga0116231_10005318_pt1 | contig 25404 bp, 23 predicted proteins | sample S1TSphgellanicum_2_FD_89695 | JGI IMG/M metagenome (GOLD analysis project Ga0116231, IMG submission 89695) | Host-associated microbial communities from peat moss isolated from Minnesota, USA - S1T2_Fd - Sphagnum magellanicum MG | ecosystem: Host-associated > Plants > Peat moss > Unclassified... | reverse complement strand
TGGGGGTTATGATATTTAACGGGGTGGTAATTTTGTAAAAAAAAAAAAAAAAAAAAATTGTTTTGAAAAATAAGGTTTCCCCCTGGTTGTGGGGGGGGGGGGGGGGGGGGGGGGGGGGGGGGTTTCTTGAATGAGTAAGGGACAATAATATGTGCTTTGTACCCATCATGAGTTGAAAATGTAGTTTGCATTGCATTGCATAATGAAGGGAATATCCATTCCGTGTGTTGGGGATGGTTCCGTTCATTCAAGTACCATCATGAATTGGTGTGTTGGGGATGGTTCCATTCATTCATGTACCATCATGAATTGGTGTGTTGGGGATGGTTCCATTCATTCACGTACCATCATGAATTGGTGTGTTGGGGATGGTTCCATTCATTCACGTACCATCATGAATTGGTGTGTTGGGGATGGTTTCTTTCATTCACGTACCATCATGAGTTGGAAACTTGAATGAGTTGCATCGTATGATATGGACCCGATGTTGATAGTATTAGATGAGTCCATTGTATGATAGTGACCCGATGTTAATCGTAGTAGTAGTGGTTGAGAACTCACAATTGGTGAGTGTATCATGGTACATGTACCCACTCACCTACTACCCCCAAAAACACACCGAAAAAAGAAATAAACAATGGTAGCCTACATACCTTTGATCATAATAAGGGATATCAATACTATGGTATGAACTTTTTACCTTAATGTTTATGGATTTAGGTTCCTCACTTTCGCCTTGTGGTAATCAAGGTGAATATAGCAATTAGATTGTGTTTTTGTGTCGGTAATGTTTGTATGATTTGTTTATAATTTGTTCATTTAGTGGCAAATGGTTGATATTAAATTATAAATGTTTGTTACTATTTTCCATGTCATTGGCCTAAATTAGGACCCATGCATGCATGTGCATACACATGTAATATACATGTGGGAGTTGTAGCTAGCATGACTAAAGACTCTCTTATTAGAGTTAGTGGTCAACACTTCATTTATGTTTGAATATTGTTATTTTTGGAGGTGGAATTATCACTTGTTGTTTCCATGTAAGAATGGTGAATCACAAAAATTTAATTCATTGTTATTACTATAACTATGAAATGGTCTTTAAAATGTCTATGGCCATAGGTTATGCCAATATAGTGTATATGGGACTCGACATGTGTGAAACTAGCTACAATATTACTTAGAGAAATGCCAATGACAATTGTTCTAGAGATATGGCAAACTATGATCAATAATGTTTTAGGTGATCTAGTAGTCACCACACCAACCATTGATTTTGCTTTACCGATCATAACCTATGAAGTTATGCAATGGAACATTATGATATCTAGAATTCACATACCGTTGCGGTGAGGTGGAGAAATCATACGTGTGTGAAAATCATAAGGGATAATGATGATGAAACCAAGCTAACACTTTCACATGAATGCGAACGAAAATATGGAAATGTTGTTCAAGAATAACTCAACTTAAGTCACACATGGGTGGGTGATGCATGAATGATCACATGGAGGTGAGATGAGACACTTTCAAGCATGTTATTATTACCATCTTGGCATTTCAAGCTTGCCGGATAAATTATTGATGTTGTGAATGTGAATTTTTCCTTTGTTCTTAGTTTTACTTTACTATATAGGATAGAGGGTTTTATTAATTGTCCATATGATCAAAGTTGGTTGTTACATTAATTTTTTCATCATAAAGTATTTTTTTCCCAACGATTGAATTTAATGTGAACAAGGTTTTGATTAATGTCTTCTTTGAATGATTAAATCTATGCAATTATTTGAATTTCATGATAGCTTGATTGGTTGTGTTATTTAAAAAATCTTAAACATTCTATTTTGCATACTTCGATTCATGTTGTTTGTAAGTGAATTGTGTTTTGAAATTAAATATCATTCTCAGTAGGTTTTTTTGGCCAAAATCTCCCCCAAGTGGTGACCTAAAAAATTGGAAAAAATAGAATTTAAAAAAAAAAAGTGTAAATACAACTGATGTTGCTAAAAAGTTTGGAATTTTTGGTCAAAATCTTGAAACCACAAAATTGAGGGGGGAAAAAAAAAAGTGTGCACACTTGCACACACACATTATTGTTAGTGTTGATATTAGCTACTAAAACTATGTTATATTTAACATCACTTTGGTTCAAAAGTTTAATTGCACATATGATAACCCCTTAGAGATCACTCCAATTGAAGCAAGGACATATTATCATTGAAATGAGGTGGGCATTAAAAAAATTATATTCTTAATCCCATAAGTTGGAAGATCACATGGTTCAATTGCCTTGGTTAGGTTTGCTAGCTTTTTTTTTTCATCCATGGGTGGGAGCATATTTTATATGTATCATCTCATTTTTGTTTCAAACATTTAGATTCATGTCCACATACAAACAACAATTGATGATTGAAAATTGGTGGATGAATGATGGATATTCTTTGAAAAGAAATTCAATTATGAAATTAAAGTTTATGTTTGCTTGTGACCCATGGGTGTTATTGGGATTTAGTGACCAAATATGAAAATGAGCAAAAATTTTGTGATTTAAGTTCAAAAATTTGTGTTGGTTTCATTTGGGTGAGTTTTCAACATTTTTGTACTAGTGAGGAAAAACATGCATGAAAAATAATTCAACAAACAAAAATGTTTTGAGATTGATTTGAATGTGTAACCCAAATTTGGGACATGTGGGTAAATATGTAAATACCACTTGCTTGGATCAATGGGCTTGTGGAGTGTGATGTTAATTACACCTATGAAAAATCACATCTTTCACTTTTCCATTGTTTTGGGTCATAGTTTGTTGCAATAGGTTAGAGTTGTTGACTAAAAAAATAAAGGTACAATAAATGTGTGAAATTTGTTTTCTTGTATTACCCACATTTGTTTTATTAAGATTGCACCTATGGTTTAGTGCAATGTTGTGAAAGTTGTGTCTAAAATTGTAAAGGATCACCCAACATTTGTTGAGTTGGTAGTCTACAAGGAACACACCTTGTTTGGGTTTGTCTTCTTCCAATTTGTGCATATTGTTGTTGGGATTCCTTGATTAGAAGTTATGAATCTTCCTTCATTGGTTTAATGTTCTAATGTCTAATAGTGAGCCTCAAATAAGATTGGTGTGCTAAACAACTAGGATATGGTTACTACTTAATTTTCTTATATTTTAAGTGTCACAAGCTACTAGTTATAAGCTAGCTATCATTGCATGGTTATGCTACTAGTTATAAGCTACCTATCATTGGATGATTATGGGGTTTTGAGTTGCTTGTTTATGCATGGTGTTGTTGTGACTATATTTTGTAGTCAAGGGAAAAAATTCAAATTAATTTCCACTGACAAATTAAATTTGAAATGAATATGTGGTGGATGAAATGATCCATGGTATAATCTTTTTTCATTTTTTTTTGGTCCTTGATTTATTTACATAATGTAAATAAGATATTATGTGATTCTCAAAATCAGTGCCACCTAAATGGTGAAAATGGTCCAAAGTAACTTCTTTATTTTTTGTTCCACATTTTGTATAAACTTATGTTTTGTCTAAACCACATAAGTTAAACATAGAGCTATATCTGAATCAAGAACACATGATATTTCTCAAATCAATTTCCATTACACATTATATGGTGTGCCAAATTAAAAGTTAGCAAACCAACTTTTAAAATTAAATTTATTTTTCTATTGGCTAAAACTTTATGATCACATTTTTATGTGTCCTTATGATTGTAACCTTGAACTCAATTTAAACAATCTAGGTTGATGATGAATCTCTAGAGTTTAGTGTGCTAGAATTAAACATTAATATAAAGTAATGAATGTATAAATTTTTTTCATTCATCTAAATGAATCATTAAAGAGGAAACTAACTAAAAAAATATTTAATGTTTTTTTGAGTTCAATTTCAATTTTTTTTGGTGTTGTATAACCTTGCAAGAAGGATGATATGAAACAATTTGATTAGGTATTTCAATTGTCAAAAATAATTTGACTATTAAATTTGTGGAAAGTAGTTGGTTAAAGCATTTTGCCATGCATTTGTGCTTTTGTGCTATATTTCTTTTGCAAAAACATTTTTCTCAAGATGTGTTACAATTTGGTGGAAAAAAACAAAACAATGTTGTTCTACCATTATAAGTTTCGATTTATGGATGTTGAAGGCAATTCATGATGTATTTGCTCTTGTCATTAAAATTTTGAAGGCAAATTGGTAACTCAAGTTGCATGTAACCATATGATTATTTGAATCACAAGAAACATTAAAACAAGAATTGGGAAGAAGTTCGATGAAATTAATGGATCAATATGGGTTGGAAAACAAAATAATTGCATATGTAAAAGATGAAAGGACAAATTTGAATTTTATAATTGTAGCATTCAAATCTATTACGAGTTGTGAAATCATCTAGGTTTGGAGGAAAATTTTAAAAGCATTTGTTTTGGGCGTGCATTTTTCAATGTTTGCTATAATGGATGAGAAAGTCTATAAAAGATTAAAATGTGTTTCCATAAAAACTACACATATTGATATGCAAAAGTGTATTTGGCCTAAAAAAATTGGGAAGGGAATGAAAGAATGGATCAAGGTTTCTATAGATTTTGGAACACCACCAAGGAAATTGAACATTCTTGTCAAAACAAAGCATTATGAAATTATTCAAAATGATCAAACTTTTGCTTGAGTTTTACAATATTGTGCAAATGTTAGGTATTATAATTATGTTTGAAATGTCTTGTAGATTTTCCAATAAAATCATCATGTTCCGAGAGGCTTTTTAATTATGAGAATCTAATGTTTTATGCTACAACATATAGATTGTTGTTGGGTCTTTTAAATGCATGATTTCTTCTTTTCACATGACATATTTTTCAAATGATTGTGGACTATTTGTCTCCTATTGTGTATGCTTGTGTGTTGAATTGATCTTGTAGCCATTTGCTTTAAAGTGATGTTTTGTGTTCTACCATATCAATAAGTTTTAAATTGCAAAAAAAATTGAATAACCCACCTTTGGTTGAAAATGTGGGAAATGATTTAGTAATTAAATAAAGTTGGCTAGCCTTCTAGCATTAAAAAAAGAGTGCATTTTGTGCTTGATTTTTTCCTTTCATTTCAAACTAAACATGAAAGGAAAGAAACACACTATATGTTTTCATTGATGTTGAACTTAAGATATAAATGTCTTCTCATTTTTTCATTGGTCGTGGTCAAGGTGTGAAGATTGTTACAAACTATAATAGAAACCATTATTTCTTATTATTTAAAAATGTCATTACCACTTGCATTTTTTTATTTCAACATGAGGTTGATATTTTAAATGACAAGATTGATGATGATTGTAACTTGCATAATTTTTAGACAACCTTTAGCACAAACAAACATGTTAAAGAACGTATCAATAGAAAACTGAACAATTTCAAATGTCATCACATGAATGTGAAGGACATTAAATGGTTGTTGGAACAATGGACTAAACATGAATCCATGTGACCAATAATTGATTTTTTTGCTTGTCAAATTTTGGGTAATTTTACTTTCAAATAAAATAAAAAGAATTGTTTCCTTTAATGGAATCTTTACAAATTTAAGGATATGTCATTTTCAATCAATTTAAATATGTTGATATTTGTGAACAAAAATTAGCCAAATGATTATAGGGTTGGTTGTTAATCCCGTTGAAACCCAATGTCTCGTTGATGGAGACTAATGTTGATTTAAAAGAAGAATTAAAAAAAAAATTGAACATGCATTTCAATGTGATGAAATTATGGACATTTAATGCATTTTCAAAAATCAATTCATGTTTTAAAAAAAAGTGATAACCGCCCAACATTGGTAACAATTTGTGCACAATTCAATATTATACCAATGAATCTTGTGATTATCAACATCATCTTTGCTTTTACCCATTTGAACTATGTATTTGGACTTGGGCTAGGTTTTGCTTGAGCCTTGAGGTCAACCATACAAGGTTTTTGTGCAAGAATGCACTAAAATTTGATTTTAAACAAAGTTTTATGTTGATAGCAAAAGTAGTTGGTCCCTTAATTCCCAAAGGCTTGTAATTTGGAGTGATACACCACTTCGAGAATTTTTTTTTAGCAAAGCCCAATTGTTATTAATGTATGTTTTCTCTTTTAATGACTTTTCTCCAATTAATGGTTTTACCCATGGTGTTCTCATATAAATTTTTAGATTTCCATTAGATCATGAGACTTTATGTTGATAACAAAGCATTTGGTACCTTAATCTTCGATGGCTTGTAGTTTTCAACAACATGCCACTTCAAAAAGAAAGCCAAATCTTGTTGACAAGTGTTATTTGTTTTCTATGGTTTTTCACTTTATAAGATTTGTTTCCATGCCTATTTTCATCTAAACATTGTAATTTCATTTAAAGATTTGGGGTTTAAATTACTTTAAACCCAAAGCTCCCTTTTGAAATACCTTAAAACCCCACCTTTAATGTACAATCTTTTCACCAAACTTTTAAAAAGCTTCAACCCTATTTCAAAAATAGGGTTTCCAATATGGAAATGGTGATAGGGTTCATGATCTATGGTGTGAAATTCAGTTTATGATCTATGGTGTAAAATTTCTGAATAAATAAGATCCGGCTTTCAAACTTGTCTTTATGCATAAAATTGACATCATGTCTACAACTATGGATGATGGCATACATCGATTGGCATTGGTGAAGGAAAATGAACCATAGTGTACGTAACACACATATTTCCATCAATGACATTCAACTTCATTGGATATCACCATGTTGCATATACAACGACCTTCACATTTGCAATCATGTTGCAATCTCTCTTGGCTTTGGACATTTCAACACCATCCTCACTTTTGTGTCTTTGCCCTTCAAACAAAAGAGTCAACAGGGAGGTAGCCCAAGCTCTACAACGTCATGAGTTTTCCACATTTTGATGATCTTGTGCACCATGATGAAATTTGTGAATCCCTGGCTTCAGGTTGGGATCAAAAGGTAAACAAGAACCAGTCTGCTGATGTAAAAACACAATCCATGAATTTTGAGTAGCACAAAGACCACATTTTTCTCTTCTCAAAAAAACTGATCTCTTCTTGATGAATCATGACACTCTGGTAGATGGAACATGCATCATAGAGATTTATCCTTGGCTCTTGGCACCAAAACAAGCATGGGTTTGTTTTATATTTTTATTTCATTCATGAAGCTTGATCACAAGCAGAATCTGCCGCTTGGTGCTGTGCAGACTCCAGGAGTCGATGAAATGTCATTGATCCAGCATTGGCCAAATCTGCAGGACTCTGCAGCACCACCCACGGTACTCAATTCACATTTTAAGTACAAAATATCATAACAAGCTTGTGTTATAGTGTTGAGTTTTGCACAGGTCCCAATTTCAGCAAGGGATGGTAGTATATAACAAAGCATGAGACAAGACATTTCATTGCCCCTTGAAAGCCAGCCCATAGGAGGAGAGTCATTCTATTGTAGCAAGGAGGAGAAAAAGAGCAACAGACACATTGGGCTTGTACCTGTGACAGAGCATTCAAGACCTCGGGTGAAGCACCATAGTCTAGAAGCAGCTGAACGACATCTGCATGGTTGCCCCTAGAAGCATGGTGCAACGGCTGCAAGAAGCCACCGTGGACAAAAACCCAATCCACCACAACCTCAGAGGCTAAATTGCCACATTCACAAACTGATTTCATGCAATTGACTCCTTTCAGTTTATAAAGATGCATATTCATAATACTTACCTTCTGATAGTTACAAAGACACATCTCTATACAACTGCAGAGAAAAATCTCCCCAGCAACAAATTGAAGGTAAACACAAACAACGAGTGCAGCAGTCACAACCTTATGAGCATTTCTCACAAAGTATCAGACCATCACCACCTTCATCACAAATAATAATGACAAGCTGCCATGACTACCTACCCATTGACTTAATCAGCTCCTGACAGTGGGTGTAGATAAGTATTATGTAAGAATCCGCCGAAAATCTGGGCTAACAGATTTTACAGAATCTGAGTTTCTTTTGCAGAATTAGCAGAAGCAATGGGGAAGACTCGGGGTTCATTCTGTTGGCTAGCAATCAAGAGAGCTATAGTTACAGAGACACACTCAATGAACAGTAGTAATAGTATATTTTGGAAGAGAATTGTGGCACGCACTGTGTCTCCATCAACATCATGAGCATCCAAGAGACGGCGGATTTGCTCTGGACTAGTTGCGGATTGAAGCAACAAGCTCACAATTTCCTTGTAGCCTGCGCAAGGACCAACAGAAATATGATCACACATATCCCCACACATTCTGAGGTGTGGTGGTGGTATCCAAAACCTGTGCTTAGAGAGCTGCTCTTGAGAGAGAGAGAGAGAGAGAGTGAGAATTTAACACACTCGCTTTTGGCCGGCCTACCTACCTCCAGCACATGCATCATGGAGTGGTGTTCCTCCATCTTCATCTCTCACTTCCATGCTTGCACCTGCCGTCAATAGAATCTGTCACCATCATCCCCTTTTGCCACAAAACTCCATTACTATCTCACTAACATCATCATCATCGTCATTCCTGATGCAACACAAGTCAATCGGTTCAGAGGCAGATCATGCAATCCATCAATCTGGTGAACTCGTAAGCTTTCAATATTTTTGCCATTGCCACGAAGAAGCTCAATATGTATACAAAACAACCCAAGAAGAATAAGAAGCAACAACAACAACAACCGTACCTGCACACATTCAAGATGTCCATAGAGACAGGCTAAATGAAGTGGTCGATCTCCATCTTCTCCCTCACAATTCACGTCATTCCTCAGATTGTCTGTCCAAACAATTCTCCCAAAAAAACAAACCAGTCAAGAAGAAGCAGAAGAAAAGAAGAAGCTTCACAACAAAACACTTGAAGAAAAGAGTTTGTGGAAGAAAAAGAAAAAACCTAGAGCACGAGTGAGAGCATCGGCGTCTCCCTCTTCAGCTGCTACCATCACAGCTTCAACATCAGCCGGCACTAGTACTCCTACTGGCGCTTGGAACAACATATCCTCTCCATCTCCTTCTTCTTCCTCTGCCATGAGAGGCAATGCCATTTTCTTCTTATCAAATCACTGCTGTAAATCACACACACAACAAACTGCTGCAAATCCCAACTCTCCGCTACGCCGCACACACTCTCACACGGAAGAATCTCTTTCTCTCTCTCTCTTTCTGTGGGTAACCTTTCCCCCAAGGGTCCCCATTTTAGGGTTTGGGATCGACGTTCTGTATCAGTTTCTCGAGCTTGAATTTCCATTCCTTGTTTTTTTCCGAAGAAAGAAGAGAATCTGAGAGCTCTCTGGACGTGGTGGGTGTTTGTTTGTGAGCTTTGGGTGTCGGCAGAATGCAAGGGAGACTATTGAGCCGGGCTTTTGCTTCCATTGCTCGTCACAACACCTCTTCTGATTCCAGGTCCCTGCTCAAAGGAATCCATGGCCGCTGCCAAGGTTTCTCCTCACAGTCTGAGCTATGTCGGGAGCCACCTGTGCTTCTTGTTCGTGTTCTGGAAGGCGCAGGCGTCCGCGCATTCTCCACTACTCCATCACTCTTTCCCAAGGTACACATACAACACAAACTCGCACAAACATGCAAGAGCTTGCATTAGGGTTTCAGCTTCCATCTGGGTTAGCATTTCTTCTACTTATACATTCGACTCCATTGCTGGTTTTGTGAACAGATCGTGCAAACGGCATTCGCGACAACTCTTTGCAAATCTCGCATGGCTGTGACGAGTTGTGGTTCTCTCAGAATGGTTAGTTTTGCTCTTCTGGGCCTTGTTCTGTAAGGTTCTGTTTCTAGGGTTTAGCCTTTCTCTCCTTGTAAGCAGTAGTAGAGCCATGGTGCTGGGTGGGTGTCCACAGTGCATACATACATGGTTCAGAAAGCTGCTTCTTTGTGGATTTTTCCTCCTTGTAACCAGAAGTGCATGGTGCAGTAAACAGCTTTTTAGGGTTTCTGAATTCTTTGTACTGCAAGCTGGTTTCCGAGGGCAGACTGTCCTGTTTGATTTTCTGAGAAGAGGGCAGTGGTGTTTTATTCTCTTTTCCAGTCACGCAGCAGTGGTGGTGGTACAGTGAAGTGCCATCCTTTTTCCACAGTCTCACTAGCGGAAAATGCAAGGGGTGTGGTGCGAGAGATTTCTCCATTGGTCAGAGGTGGGGAGACAAACCAGAGACGAGTGGGCATATGGTTGCTTGGTTGCACAGGATGGGTGTTCAGTATGGTTGTGCTTGGTGGTGTGACTCGTCTCACGCGATCTGGACTCTCAATGACTGATTGGAAGTTTGCTGGTGGCTTGCCACCACTTACTGTGGAGCAATGGCAGATGGAGTTTCTCAAGTATCAGAATTCTCCAGAATATAAACGGTGCGTAGAAGACAGAAAGATGATGGTGATGAAGAAGAAGAAGACCTTTCCTGTAGCTATGTGTTTTTTTTGTTTCCATGACTGCTGCTCAAACAAAAAACATCTTTGCTTGCTTACAATGGATGTAGGTCTTTGCAGGGTGAACAAAGGGATGAGCCTTGATCAATTCAAGTTCATATACTGGATGGAGTATGCACATCGAATGTGGGGACGTGCATTGGGTGTTGTTTTTGCAGGACCGTTTGCTTACTTTCTTGTGAGAGGTTATATCACAAAACGCCTTGCATTGCGACTGTCTACTCTCATGACAATGGGTGCCACGCAGGGTCTTGTAGGCTGGTGGATGGTGAAGAGTGGCCTTGAGGTTAGAGATTCACAAAGCCATTTGTGCATGTCCACATTTTGAATGACAAGCTGCTTCTGAGAGCTTTCTTGTCCTGTTGCTTGTATGCTTCCAACACACTAAGGAAGGTTTCTCAAGATTTATTGTGTTCTCATTATGACTCTGGTGGTTGTGATGGTCTCACTGTACTTTTGGTTATTGAACAAAGTGGTGTGTGTGATGATGCAGGAACCAGAGACAGAATATGCACAGCCAAGGGTGAGCCCGTACAGGCTTGCTGCTCATCTGACATCCGCCTTTGTCATCTATTCAGGCCTCTTGTGGACTGCCCTCTCAGTGATGTTGCCATATCCCCAATTATCCTCTGGCAGCGCTCCAATGATTGTTCGGAATATTGCATTACCAGTGGCTGCCCTGGTTGGCATCACTGCTGTCTCTGGAGCTTTTGTTGCAGGAAATGATGCGGTAAGATTAATATAATATCCGTCAGCACAAATTTCTCTCACCCATGCCCAGCTTTAACTCCATTAGCCTTGTGTTTGACAACCGGTGCAAACTTCATTTTTTCTTCTGTGAAGTTCTTGTTCAATTGTTATGCAATCATGCTGTGTACTGAAGGTTTAGAGGGCTTCGAGACATAGTTCTATCTATCACATTTGATTTCTTTTGATATAGTTCTTTTGATTTCTCAACTCTATACACTAAAATTGACCTAGTGGATCTAAAAGCTCGTATGAGAGTTCTGATAAATAAAGTGTCTAATTGGATGCTGAAGCTTCATTGTTTTAAGTTTTTGATGGTTCAAAAAACAGCTTTGAACTTTAGGTTTTTGTGGCTGAAAAATAAAGCAGAGATCAATTTGTTTGAAAATCTTCATAGCTTCAAAGTCGCAGAGGCTTCAGATTTGATCTCTTGGCTGGATTTCTTATTAGATAGTTTGTTTCTTTGTTTTTGTCAGGGTGTTTATAGACAATGCATTGGTATCCCCATGGGTACTAATTGTGCGGTCTATTTGGCTAATTTCTATCTCTTTACCTATGAGTTTGATTTCATTAAGCATCTCTTGAAGAGTAACACATCTCCTGTTGTGCTTCATAGATTGTCCCTGGTTCGTAGGTTTGTGGACGATCTTTTTGTTCCTGATTTTCCAGATTTTCTGAACTTCATGTACCTTAACCAGGACTCTTTTGGTAGTGGCATATACCCAAAAACATCTTGTGAGTTGAATTGTACGTCTAAAGGCTTCTCTTGTAATTTCTTGGATCTAGCTGTGAGACAAAGTCCTCAAGGTTTATCCTGTGACATTTTTGACAAACGCTCTCAACCAGAGTATGCAGTATTGAAATGATTAGAATGCCTCATGTTCATTCCAACATCTCAATGACTGCGAATCTGGGGGTTATCAATAGTCAAATTTACAGATTCTTGAGACTTTGTAGTTGTAAGAAGTTTTTTGTCTCCCAGATGGTCAGTTTTATTGTCTTTCTGAAGACAAAAGGCTACCCTTTAAAAGTTCTTCTAAAGAGAACTAGAGGGTTGCTTCTTAAAAAGAAATTCGTGTTTGGAATTTCCGCTTTTGGCATTTTCGGAATGATTTTGCTTCAGGCCTTGTAAGTGGGGAGCTTTTTGTAAGCCCACTTGTTCATAGTCTTTCCCTGTTTGTCCTTTCCTTTAGTTTTTTTTTTCCCTTTCTGTCTTTCTTTGTTTCTTTGTCTTGTCATTGTTGTTGTGGTCTGTTGCTAGCCAGTAGTATGGCTGAGTCTTCCTGTTGCTTCCGGAATTGCAGCAGAAACTCAGTTCGTAGGTTGGTGCTCATCATTGGCCTTTACCCACTGTAGGGAGCTGATGAAGTCAGTGGGGAAGTTGTGGCAGTCAAGTCACTATCATACATACTACCGTTGATGGTCCCTGAACAGGTGTGAGACTGGCACTTTTGTTCATACCGGTGTGTGTTTTTTGTTTTTGTTTGTTTCTGTCTTCCCTTGTTTGGTTCTTTCTGTGGCTTCCTGAGGAAGAGTTAACCTTGCTGTTTCTTCTTCATCATGAGAATGGAGATTTCTCTATTCTTATGAAAGATATTCTATCTATTACATTTGATCTGCAGTGTATTGATGTCACAATCGTTGCAGGGGCATGCATACAATACGTTTCCAAAGATGGGGGATCATTGGTTGCCAGAAGGTTTGATGGAAATGAAGCCATTCTTTCGCAACTTTTTTGAGAATACAGCCACAGTACAGGTACTTCTTGTTCTCTGGCAACTTGAGCACTTGTGTTTCTGTTGACCTTATTGAGGTACTACTGTTTTGGTTGCCTGGAACTGAACAGAATGGTTACAATAAGTGTTATTGGGGGGTAGTTTTTTCTCTGCAATCTCATGGATTTCACTGAGGTTATAAACTATAAATAATGATTGAGATTTTATAGAACATGTACATATGTGTTAGTTTACTTGGTTGTATCATCTTGACACTAGTGTGAACTGTGAATTTGCTTGTATAGCTGCAGCACCGTATCTTGGCAATGACAACACTCATAAGCATAACAGGGATGTGGGTTGCAACTCGAAGGTTGCCTGTGGAACCCCAGATTCGTCTTCTTCTAAATGCCACACTTGGCATGGCTACTCTTCAGGTGAGTATATGGGTAATTAAAAAACCATGAAGAACTTGTTTGGATATATTATGTCTGCCTGATCATTTCATAAACAAGCACAGGACGTCTTCTTCCCAATGAATCAGCTCTGAAATGTGCCTGCTGTAAATGCCTGAAATGTACAGGTGACTTTGGGAATATCAACATTATTAACATATGTGCCAGCATCTCTAGGGGCAGCTCATCAAGCTGGGGCCCTTACTCTCTTCACGATTGTCCTTGCCCTGATGCATTCTTTGAGGCGACCTCTCTCCACAAGTCTTGCAACCGCTCAGCTCTCTCAACAACAGAAGTCTTTACTCAAAGCTTGGAAGTAAGACACCTATATTCCTTATCATCTACTGCATCGTGTAAAGTTGCAGATGCTGCTTACGAGGAACCTATTTTTCCCTTTTTGGGTAGAGCAGAAGCAACTCATGGGTGGGTGAGTGGGTAATCCACCTTAAGAACTACCTGACAGCATCTGGAGAGCATCTGAAAAACGTCTTTTGATGCATGCACTCTGTGTGCACATATCAAGGTGATATCTTGGAGCAATTGTGAGTAACAGCGATGCAAACTGACGCTCAATTTTGCATCTGAGAAACAAAATTAGCCAGGTTATGGTGGTGGTTTTAGAAACTGCATATCACCAAGAGAAGTCGTGGCAGATTCAAGATATACACAAATGAGCCCATAGTTGTCTGTCAACTTTGCTGTCACTGAGTAGACAGGTTCATAATTTCTGGGTGTCATGTATGCGGCAGAGATCCATCATTTTATGGTTCATGGTCATGCAACCATTTCTTCCCGTGTGTCACAACTGCTGTTGCAGTTTGATGGTCTGTATGACTCTAGGAGTTGCACATTTGATGTTTGTAAGAGTCATGGGAGTTCAGGACCTATGCAGCCCCATTTTGGCAAAGCATGTTTGAGGATCAGACTTCTGAGAAGAGACCTATTTGTCTATGAAGGCACAAAGTGTTAGTATTCAGACTCATTCTGGACTCTTTTGATGAATGGAAGCTGGATGATAAGCTATAGGCTTGTGGAGGGCCACTATGACCACCATGCATATCTGTAGAGATAAAACTACCATTCTTCAGTGCACAAGATTCCTGAAAGTGAGCTTTAGCACTGGAATTCTTTTAGTAAAGTGGAAGATTTACCATTTGTCCAACAGATGTGTTGCATCTTTCCGACATTCAATTCAAGTTTTGTGTGGCTCTTTTATGTTCCAGCTCCAAGAATCTGTGTCTCCTGGAGGAAATTTACAAGAATCCCAATTGGGTGGGGGCTTGGACTCAATCTGCAGGACAGCTTACATTAGAACTTTGTGATGATAAGCTAGTAAACATGGATAATCTCTCCATTAGAGCTTGCTATATTGGAGATACCAAGGTTGTCTTTTTGGATCTCAGTAACCAGTTTTGGTTGAGCATGGTTGCCTGGCAGACATGTCTTCTAACTGTGTACAGCTTAGTTGCTTGAATAGTAAATTTGGGTGGGAGAGAGGGACTTGCCCTCCTTTATTCAGGTAGCTGCAATCAAGAGCTGGTGATTGCTGTGCTCACATTAGCATTATGTCTTGGATACGAGTTGATGACAATACTTATGATGGGTGTCTTTACATCATTCAGAAGATCTGTCTTTCTTAAACAGCTAGTTCTGTAAGTATAATGTCAGCAGCAACTGCACACGCATTGTGAAAATGTGCAAGCCAAGGGCCTATTTGAAAAGGATTTGAACTTGGCTAGTATCATTTCAGTTATGTCCAGAAGTCCTTTATACCTTAAGCTTTCTTTTGTTAACAAAAGGCTCATCCCCAAATGGTTCTGTCCTTAATGGCAAGTTCAAACCAGTGCATTCTATATTGGTGTAGTAAGCGAGTCGTTGTTCAGCTCCTGTGAGTAGTGGCCAGCTTTGGAACATTTGCCGAAACATATGCCCATGATTGGAATCACAGCTCTGAGAGATGGCTGCTGGCGTATTAAATGTGTAGATGTGGTCAATTGGGCACATAACCGAGAGAGAGCAAGGGAAAGGAAAGAAAGGACAGTGAATTTAGATGGGAAGAATGTGAGAACGAGACTTGTCAGGCAGAAAGAGAAGAACTTCTCATAAGCAAAATGCAACAAAAGTTCAGATCTTAGAGCGACAAAATGTGTTCTAATCTGTGAGAAGAAATAGAGCTTGAGCTTCAATGAAATTGCCAACAAGCCAGTTGAAGGGAGATACATAAAAGCATGTGATGCAAGAGAGCTTGAGAGGGAAGCAAAATTGCCAAAACTTTCAAATAAACAAAACATGTCTAACCAAAATTGAAAGATAAAAAAGACAGTTGAAAAATTCATGAGGAATATCAATGGTACTACTACCAACATGCATGCAACCCATGTATCACCAAAGTTAGATGCAAAGCAAGCACCCATTTAACATTAAAGTTAGATACAAAGCAAGCACCTATGTAACACCAAAGTTAGATGCAAAGCAAGCACCAAGTGAACATCAAAAGTGAAAGCTTCAAACTTGGAAGTGAAGAATATAAATTTTTATTTTATTTTATAAAACAAACACACACACACACACACACACACATCCACACACACAAAAGTTCATTGATACTTGGACACCAATACAAGAAGTGGCACTAAAGTGCACAATCTAAATAACTCTAGAGAGTGTTAGGACACCAAGAGGAGAAATGGCACTAAAGTGCACAACCTCAATAACTCTAGAGTATTAGGACACATACACATTGAAGAGGAAGGGGTCACCATTGCTACCAAAATAAAAAAACTAGTTATGTGGGTATATATATTTTGATATATCCTTAAGTAAGGGTGTATATATGTATATAGATCAATTTATTTACCCCTGGAGTAAGAGTATATTAGCATTCAAAAAATTTCACCATGGTTATCAAAATCATTTTTTTGGGTAGATGGGTGGGGTCCAGGTACCCCCTTATCATGTACCACTTTTGGGGCCAAAAATGGGTACGTATTATTTTTAAAATTTTAAAATGAAGGGAAATGTCCACATTTGAAATTTTAAAAACAATTTGCAGAAGTCATATACAAAACAAGGAAATTTGGAGGCACCTCATTTAATTAATAGAACTAGAATACATTAGGGTTTAAATTATTTTAAACTTTCCCTTTTCTTTTTACCTGGATGCCAAAACATGTCTGCCTATGAATATTTCTTACATATATCGAAGGTTACAAATAGGATCTAATTCTTAGATTTACATGCCCCTGAACATGGGCTTCATTAGGATCTATTGATTTGAAGAAAATCAGTCCAACTAAATAATATACCAAAATTTTGTATTTCATCTTTAAAATTATGTTGAATATATTTTACAATATTTGATGTATTATCATTTACATGTGTTTCATAAGTAAACATTATTTTTTCATTGTTCATATTTGAATTTAAATTTGGAGATTTTTTTTTTAAAAATTTGAAAAAGTTGAGTTTGTTTTTCATTTTCAAACAAATTTTGATTTTCATATTGTATCAAATATGTTTGTAATAATTCAACATTATGTAAAAATCCTCTTATTTGACATTCACGTACATAAGACTTTTTAATACTATTTTGAAAATTTATTTTTTTCATTACAAAATGTTATTTTTTGCAATAAAATATTATAAAAATGCTTCACTATTATACACATGATGAAAATTTGTAAATTTAATTTTTTTTTTTTTCATAAATAATAAAACCAAGATCATCTTTTCCAAAAAATTATAAATGGGGTATATTTTATGATCATGTGTGTATTGTCTAAAATATTACATAAATGTTAATTCTTCAAATATAGTTGGTCTAGAAATATAAATACTAATTGGATGGAAGCCTAATTTTTTTGATTTTGTAAGTAAGTTTGTTCAAAGTAATGGTGGTTTTGAATCAATATATTTTATACTTCAACTTTTTGTATAATTTGTAGTTCTAAACATACAAATGCTAGTTCAACTAGTGATATAGGTTTAGATAGAATTAAATTGAAAATTATTTATAATTGTATTATGGATGCATTTTTAAAACCTAATCATTTTGCATTTTTTGTATTCAAATTTAATTTCTTATGTGGTTCACGGTTTATGGCATGTTAAAATAAATAAAAAGATCACTAAGAAGATGTAATACATAATATGTTTGAATGTGCTCCCCAAAGCAATAATAATGTTGGATGATATGGTACAACATTTCAATCTTCATATCATGGTTTGAAATATTTCCATATTTTTTTAATTAAAAAAATTAGCTTCATTGTGTGCAGAATATGGAAATCCAAATTTACAATCTTCATTATGTCCTTTTTTAATATAATGATTTTGATATTCATGAAGTTCTTTTTGTAATAACATTTTAAGTAATTTAAGTTGTAAACTATCATTTGGTGGAATAAATTTTTTATTTGTTTTATGAATACAATTGGAATAAAAGTTATTATTTCATTTTTTATTCTTTGCAAATCATTCTCATTAACCCATAATATGATATGAGCATGAACTGATCCATGATGTTGTAATTCATAATGTATAACATATTTTTTTATTTGGCCTAAATTGTTAATGCATAAACATGTTAACACAAGAATGAAATAATGTAGTACATTCGACTAGACAATCTTTACATGTCATAATTTGATGTATTTATTTAAGAAGATATTCCATATCATTAAATTCAAGCCATTTTGTTGATGTCATTTCATATGTAGTTAAAGTTAAGAAAAAATGAAGCATACCAAATTCTTCTACCATTGTTAGTAAATTTTGTAATTGTGATCTTTTATTGAAACTATTTAATAAAATTGAATCTATTACTTCACATGTGTTGAAACCCCAATTTTGTTTTTGTATATGTAATCCAATATTTCAAAAAGACAATAATTGCATATAAAATGGATATTCAAACAAAAATGTTTTCATATAAGTTAGTGATTGAAAAGCAACATATATTTACATATGTTGGTGCATCATGCTCAATATAACATTTTAAACATATATATATATATATATATATATCCTTTCCATTTGAAATAGTTCTATAATCAGATAGTAAGCAATTAACAATATCATAAAGTGTACATCCAAATTCATTAGTATTTAAATTATTATACATATTATTAATTTTTTTGAAATGTTTATGTTGATATAAAGTTTGGTTAGTCCACATATTGTGCATCATATCATGTTCATAAACACATTTGTTGAATAACTAATCCATTTATCATACAATTCATTTTGAGCATTCCAACTACAATCATAAGGTTGATAACATTGCATTTGTTGCAATTGAACTCAATCATAAACATCCTTTTTAAATGTGGCTTGTGACATGTGGCTTTCAACCTACCATATCCCTACACAACAATTTGAAACCATATCAATATAAAAAACTACTCTAAAAAATAATCCAAAGTAATAATATTTCAAATTAAATAAACTATTAAAAATACCATTATTTAAATTGAACAAATATTTTTCACATCCAATATACATGATTCATTTTCAACCCTATCCCTTAAACATCACAACCCAAACAATCTGAGGTTAGATATATTGTCCATGAAATATATATTTTTCATTCCTTTTTTATGAAGTATGACAAACATGAATTTATTTATATAACACTTCAACACATGGATTAATGAGCTTTTTCAAGATGAAAAATCATCACCACTTTGAACCAATAATCCAAAAGCCAAATAAAATCATTATGATTACCCATTTTCTGCTTTAAGTTATGTACATTTATGAATCCAAAGTGGATTGGAATAGTATCCGAAGTGGACTAGCCTTTCAAAAACTAGATGCAAATACATATTGATCCTACTTCGTTTGGGGTTTGGAATTTTTTATGATTCTAAGTGTTAGTTGTGTTTAGATTGAGGAGTTGATTAAGAGTTAGACTATTGATAGGTGAATTTTTTTTTCCTTAATCAATTTGTGCCAGGATTTTGTTGTTATGGCTTCTTCTCTCTCTAAAGAAATATCAGTTGTTTCAACAAAAATGTATGGTGTGTGCATGGCAAGAAAAAACTTCATGGTGATGAAAATGAATCACTATTATGTACAACAATAGATTGTGTATTGTATAATTTATATTTTTGTGTAAAACAAATGCAAAATTTGCATTCTTTTTAAAAACTAGACTAGAAAATTTTATTTATAACTTTGAATTTTTTTTCACTTGTTTGAGAAAAAGTCTAATTGCAAAGTTGTAAGACGATAATTTCCGAATCATTATTTGTTCTTCTTACTACTATATATAGGACCTAAAGGAGGTTTCAAGCTTGTGACCATGCTTTAAAAAAAGGTGATGGAACTTTGGAGCTTCTAGTAGGTTGAAACTACCAAAGTTTCTTTGTCCATGTTTTTTTGTTCAAACAAGCCATGAATTCCATTGCCAAAGTTTCTTTGTCCACATACATGATGTGCAATGTGCAATACATGAGGCTACACAAATAGAGATTAGTTGTTCTTGAGTTGCAAGGAATGTTGCAACAATTGGGAACTTCTAGGGTGAAGCTCTTTTGCTAAATATTTTCAACCGTTGATAGCTTGAAAACAATTCAAGCTTTGGATCTTATTACACTCCATATGGTGGCATTTGCATATTTTTTACTTGTTTTGTGTGGTACTATTTTACCTATCTTCCACATTGAATTTTTTTTAAAAAATAAATTGGTTTAAAAAAATGTATAAATTATGAATCACAATCTATGAAAATTCCAAGAATATATATGAAAGCTTGACAACTACAACTTTGTCTACAATAAGTGTCCTTACTTGTAAACTTTACTAAACAAAATTGGAATTTCTTCATCTTTTCCTTGTAAATTGTAAGACCAAATTTGCACTCATAGATTAGTCTACAATTTTTTAATATACCATTACAAAGAAAAAAACAAATTGAAGCATTACCTTTACATGCTTTGGTTGTTTGCATGATTTTTTCATGTACACCCACCACTAGATCCACTACTTTTTTTCAAAACTCCAATATATAACAACAACTTTTGAATTCCACCTGCACTTCAACAAATTCCTCTTTTTTAACAAAACATCCCAATCTATAACCCTATACACACAAAAAACATGGGGGAGGGGGGAGCAAACCACCATCAAAGAATGAAACAACTATCCTCTCATATATGAAGAAAAAATAAAAATTGGTGATGTCCATAACATGCACCATAACATGAACTTAGGAAAAGAAATTCTATGTACATGATAGTTAATATTAAAACTATTGAGATCGAGAGTTGTGCGTGGAAGAAAAAGAGAGAGAAAGGTAGACAAACAAACAAAGGTAGTTTGTAGAGTAGCACAGACAATAGATAAATGGTGGTGAAAGGGAAGTAAGTCATGTGTGGATGGGGGAAGAAATAATAATGCCTTTGTGTGATAAGGATGAGCAAGTTGTGACGAAGTACAAAGTGATTTTGAAAAGACTAGCCAAGTTAATCAATGAGTCACCCCAAAGTTGTCAAAAGGTTTGATCCCCATTAGCCATACCCAACACCCACAATCATCACAACAAAGATGACAATGGATTGGAACCTAAAAAGAACGTGCAATAGCAAAACACAAATAAAAATTGAAAACAACCACACCCAAATGTCTTTCTATTAGTTTGTGGCAATAACAAAAATAAAAGAAGGAGAAGATTGGTTCTCGTGGAAAAGGTTATGAACATTATTATATTTACAAAAAGGAAGACAAAAAAAGAGATATTTTGGTTGCTAATTGCAATGAGGGTATGGGAGAAACATCTATTGTTGCTACATCACTAGTGGTGTTTTCTTTATAAATTTTCAAGGTTTCTTTTTGTTTTATTTTCAACACTTCAATTAGGATCTCAAATAATAATAAGTGACATGAACCAATTTTTTTTTGGAGCGATTTTTTTTGGACCTAAACTATGAACTAGTGAATCCCACAAAGGGATTTATTGTGTTTCCTTCCCCCATTTTGCAAAAAAATCCCTTGGGTTTTTATAATGTTATGATGACGAAAACAACAATAGGCCACATGTCGCCCTCCTACACCCCTAAGAAAGTGACAATTTGCGCAACCCTTGCTTAGGATCAACATGGATCATTGGATCTTAGGCTTGTAATGCATCAATTTCACAACCCTAACACCAAGTCGAAATCCTATTTTGCCATGCCTAGACTCTTATAACTACTAACTACTAACACTGGGCATAAATTTGGATCCTAAAGCTTTCAATGAGAAGAAGCGTATGGTCAAGCAACTTGGCATTTTTGTTTGCTTTCATTAGTGAAAGTAATTCATCTTGAAACTTTGTTGTTAGGACTTAGTGATGAGCCATTGAGTAATGAGTTGGTGATTAGTAGTGTTACAACTAGTGGCGGATTGGAGTCATTGTGTTTTGAAAATCGTTGGAGGCTAAAGTAGTGAGTTAAGAGCTCTCAATTTGCAATCAAACCCTTGCACATTTAGGAAGTTCTTAAACCTTTAAAAAGCTCAAGCGCTTTTGATTTCATTTCTTATGGCTTGTGTTCAAATGATGTTTTTGTCCTTGATGTCTTGATGTGTGTTCATTGAGGTTTTGCATTGTGTGCATTGTGTACATTGTGATTGATAGTTGTAGAATCCATTCAATGTAGGCTATTTCGGGTTTTGTTTCATCATGATTAGCATAGGTATTTGAATTTCAATGTAGGTGATTTTGGGTTTTCAACTATTGGTGCACATATTCAGATTTATGTAGTAGGCTACTTTTCATCATGCCATCATCATGTGCTAGTCATAATCTTTACATAAATTCTAGGTAGGAATTCTGGTCTAGATTAATGTTTGAATTAAGGTTTTGTTGTTTCAATATGTGAATTTGTTAGTCTTCTTTAGAGCATGGTTCCTTTAGTGCTACTAAGAAATTTCAAGTTTAAATATTTCTTTGGTGTTCAAATCCCCACAAAGATTTTTATACGTCCCATTGTTAGCCCTATTGCTTACAATGTACTTGAATCCAACAACAATGGTGAACAAAAAAACTTTCCTCATGCCCTTAAATTGTAATTTTTTTCATTTGAAATATTTATTGTAGATTAGATGCTGTGCTTGAAATTGTTGTCATAGATGTTGATGATGAATGTGTTCCTTTTCCCAAAAAAATTAAAAAGGTTGTTGCTAATGTTAATTATAATTTCAAGAGATTTGGGCTGTGAAAATGCCATGGGTAGAGCCCATTTTTAATGATGTTGGGTTGGTTTGTATTGTGAGATGTCGTGTTTGTACCAAAATTGAAAGGAAGGAAAAAAATTTGGTTGTTAATTGGGATTCTATTAAAAAACATGCAAACAAGAGGAAAGGTTTTGGTGGTAAGTGGATCATGGATCCGAAATGTATGCACATTAAAAATAAGATTTCTTATGCTTAGATTTCTACAACCATTGTCTTCCAACAATTGAATAATGGTAAGGCAGTGGAAGACAAATGAAAACTTATTTGATTTGCAACTAGTTTAAGCTTGTTGAGTAAAGGTAAGCCAATGAAACTATGAGGATTTCTAACCCTTGTATGAGTTTTTGAAACTTTGATTTAATCCCAAGAAACATTGGTATGACAGGGTTGGTTGAAAAATTGTAGAACACATACATAATGAAGTTCTAAAGGCTAGTAAGCTTATAGTTCAAAATTCCAACTTATTTTTCTTACCTATCATGAAGTTACATCCATGGACAATGCAAGTTGGGCAATTGTGCATGGTTACATTGTGCAAGATTGGTGTTGGATACCATTATTGTTGTATGTGTAACAAGTGTTTTTTGGATCTAGTGTTGATAGCTTGATTTTACTGATCAAGAATTCCTTGATGACATAAGGAGATCTGAAGCAAGAAGATTTAGCTTCAAAGTTAGTGTGTTTTGGTGTTGATGGGGTTAACCCTTTTTAAGGCCTTAAATCAAGAGTGATAGCCCTGATCCAATGACAATATGCTTCATTTGTTGTTAGTGTGCATTGTATGGCACATTAGACCAATCTTGTGGTACAAACCTTCTCAAACTTATCTTTGGTTTCTTGCATTGAAAATCTACTGCAATGCTTGTATGGTTATTTCAGTCATAGCCTTAAAAGGCATTTAAAGTGTACCAAAATGGCAAAGATCATGGAAACTAAAGGAAACAAAAATTTTGTGAAACATTAAGACAAGATGGATCTCTATGATTAGTCTTGTTAAGTGTGTCTTGTCTAAATATTGCATTCTTTTCATGAAAATGGCATTGGATGCACCCATAATACCTTTTGCCAAATCTAATTTGTCTTTGTTGATTGATTTGGAATCTTTGTTGGGTTTGAATGTAATGATGTTGATGTTAGAGGCAATACATTCCTTGATTAAGTTTGCAAAATTAAGGGATGTTTTTGTCTATGATTTCATAGCAATAGTGAAGATATGTGAAGGGGATGTGTGCCACATGTTCTGTGACAAGTAGTCTTCTTTTGAAGGTAATGTGTTCAATAATTTCACTATCTTGATCAACATTGTTAATGAAAAAATTAATTTCCATTGGATTACATATTTGAACAACAAAATTGATCATTTGGCTTTTGAGTTTGTTGGGTAACACATTTGGGCAACATTTTTAGATCAGATTGGGGCATCAATTTTTGTTACAAGCGAGACATATGGAAATGTTGTTACATTTATGAATCAACAATGTGAAGAAGTTGCCACTTAACTTATTGTTGAATTACAAGGCTAGTTTTTTGCTCGAGATTTTATGGATGCATTGGGTTTTGTTTACCCACAATACTGGCCATAACTAGAACCTAACAAAAGGTTCAATGCTCATTTGGCAATCATTAAGGTAACGCTCTATTAACCTAAAAAGGTAGGACTTGATGAGGTATGGATTCTTGGCTTAATCTCAACTACTGCTTTTGACTTTCAAAGATCTTTGTTTGTGTTTAACATGATAAACAATGTTAAGTTAGCAATGTAGAAATCTTTTGATGTCAACCTAGTCACTGAGTTGTGGAAAACCTTTATTTCCTCTTGAAATCTGGAAAATAAAGTCCCAGAGTATATCAAGTTGGCTAAACTTGTTATTGTGCAAGTAATTGGTTATGTTGAAGATGAAGTTCTTTTATGTTGACCTTCATGAAAACAAAATTACAAAATTGATTTACCATGCAATTGGACCTTGTCATTCACATGTTCAACCAAAAGTTCTTCACTTTGCAAAACTTTCTTTTTGGAATAGTTATTCAAAATTTGAACAACAACAAAATTTGGTTCAATGCAGAAAGTTGAGGCTTGAGTTGCTATCAACTTGCAAGTTGTTTTTTTTCCTTTGTATCCTTCCTCTTACCTATTTTTATAAAAAATGCAAGACTTGTTTGGCATTTAAATTTTTGGATATTGGATAGTAACAAGGGCATTGGGTGTTGTTAAGATGATTTGGAATCTGAATTGACTTGTAGGCAACAACAACGAGTTGGTTGTATTTTGATTGGCAAAATGAAGCTATTGCCCTTTGATTCCATAATCTACGGTTCTTTGAAATCTACATCCAACCCAACAACGAGTTGGTTGTATTTTCATTGGCAAAATGAAGATATTTCCCTTTGTTTTCATAATCTACAGTTCTTTGAAATCCACATCCAACCCCTTTCTTTGGGTTTACAAGGATTTTTCTTTGTATTCTATATAATTAGTGACTAATGAGTTTTTCTTTGCAGGCTAGGCTTTGTGCTGCAATGGGTAGGGCCTTTTCTGGTCGAGTTCAATTCCTCCATATAGCATGTTGCTATAAATGAGATTTTAAATAACACTCATTAGCAAAAGAAACCAGATTAAGGATGATGAAATGTAGCTGCAAATTTGACTCAGAATAAGTCCCAGTAGCAAATCAGAACTGATCATTTTATTTCCTTTGTCTAACTACATATTTTCGCACCATGTAGTTGGACAGATAGACCCTCAGTGCGTCCATGTGGCAATTCAAGCTCCAGCACAGACTGCCA
>Ga0116231_10005317_pt1 | contig 25405 bp, 16 predicted proteins | sample S1TSphgellanicum_2_FD_89695 | JGI IMG/M metagenome (GOLD analysis project Ga0116231, IMG submission 89695) | Host-associated microbial communities from peat moss isolated from Minnesota, USA - S1T2_Fd - Sphagnum magellanicum MG | ecosystem: Host-associated > Plants > Peat moss > Unclassified... | reverse complement strand
TATATATAGCCTATATAGATATATTAAGTATAATATTTAAGTATGTATAAATTTAGGCCATTATTTTTATGACACGTGTCCATGTTGTACACATTTAGTTGCATGTTAGTTGCACACACAACCATATGGCCCAAAAATTATACAATACCAAATTTGTAGTTGCAAACATGACCAAGATAATTACAAATGATAACCAGTTACATGCCAGTTGCGTAGTGATTGGTTGCAAATGACAAGATTTCTAGTAGTGTGTACAGTGAATAATATTTTCATGTGGTTATCAAATCTGCCTTATTCATATTTGAATTCAATCCATATTGAATCCATTAAGATGGTGCCTTGTTGTCTATATTTAATCCAAGATGCAAAGATTCAAATATCATTGTGGTCCATGTAATTATGATCATCAAATTTGCCTTATTCCAATATGGCTTCAATCCATATTGAAACCATTGATGGTGCATTGTTCTTTCTATTTAGTCTAGTATTGATTGTGTGAAATACTAAGGTCACTTGACTAATCCATGTAGTGAACCCTTGTGGTTTTCAAATCAGCCTTGTAATTTACAATCAATTCATTGATGGTGGCTTGTAGTCCATAGTTTAGTCCATTGGTTGTTGGATTACACTTACATCTAGTCTATAGTTCAATCTAGTGTTGTACATTATTCCAAGCTTGGGATTATTTACAATTCAAACAATCTAGTTTATTACATACATTGAAATATTGGTATTCTAATAACTTGTATAATCTAGATTTACACGATGGGCTAAACTATATAATTTATAGTGCAGTTCTTGTGTCTATATTAAAATGGATATTTTGTGGTAGATCACTAAACCTTAAAACCATCATTGAAATGGTTGTAGACAAAGTTTTTTCTCCATTTCAAAGTTGCAAATGAAGGACTTCAAGTTGAACAAGATGCATTTAAGAGCTTGAGGCCTTTTTTTGTGAAGCACATGTGAGATCGAAATACATGTTGTATATATCACATCAAATTGGATGAGCTATGACATGGATTAAACAACATGAGAGATCATTCAAATCATGCAAAGGTATGTACAGACCATGCTAATGACCCAAGTGCACCTTGCAATGTTATTTACAATGGGACAACTAGTTTATGAGAGTCCATTGTTTGCCTTAAAGGTGACTTTGAAGAGTGACATAAAAGAGAATGTTTGTATGGTGAATGTTCTCATTGTGGTGTTGGTAATTTAAATTTTGTCTTGCTAAAGAAAGTGATATGGATGGTCAACTTGTAAAATGGAAGCGATATGCCCTTGAGGAAACTAGGGCAAGGAAAAGCTTTGAAAAAGTTAACTTTGGTATAAAAGGATACATCATTTGACAGTTCATAAAGTACATGTAGCCTAAGTTGGAACACTTTGTGAAACACAATTTTCAAGCTATGTGGTAAGACAAATAGTTCAAGGCATGTGTAAAGTCCTTTCTAGAAAACTCAATTGTTTCTGTGGTAGAGTTTGCAAAACATTATTTTTTCCAGATGCAAAATGAGGTGCAATCCATGCGCTAGCGTTCCTATCAAATAACAATATTTGTGCATATAACATACCACCACAATCCACATCAAAATCCATATGATGAGGACTTTCATTTTAATTGACTACCATTTTTACATTTCAGATGACCACAGACATGATTCTGAATTTGTTCAACATTGTTTTAAATTACATTGGGGTTATATTTTTGTCCACAATTTTCTACCCACATGGCACTATGTGTGTTCTAATGGATGTGCTACTCAATTCAAATCTTCAAAACTTTGGTATTTTGTGAGTCAATACCTTAACATGATGGGTGGTTAAAAGATGATGTGGCCATTTTTTGGTTCAGGAGATGGTAAAGGCCTTCATGATGGGGCAAGTGTAGTGTTTAAGTGGTTTTTACAGCATGAGCAATTGGATAGCCATGGTGTCAAATTGCAAAATGCTGCTGAAGTTGTTGAATTCTTTCATGAATGTTTGTCTTTTCGTCCAAAATATTTATATTTTGAAAAGAATGAGCCCATTCATAAAAAGTTTTGGCATGTTAGGTTGAGTGACGTGGATTGGACCTTTAATTCATATGTTTGTGATGTTGTGCGTAGTACTATGAAGGTTCATAATATTTGTGTCACAAATAAAAATATGTTAATTCAACTATTGGTCAAGCACCTTGCATGTTTCTATGTGATTTATTTTGATGGTCAGTGGAAGTAGTGTACTAATGTGAATTGGATAGGATATTGGGATTCCAAGGATTTACAACTTGTAGATGTTAACTATGTCAAGGATTGGACATGTATGATAGTTGGGATCACTATGAAAATTTGTGTCTGTGGCAACTAAACTACCTTACAACTAGAGCTCCAAAACAACTAATATACAATTGCATTACAACTATCCCATGGAAATATGACAAATTAATAAAATGCCACATCAATAATCAAAGAGTTGTATTGTAGTTGCAAATTAATTGTAAGATATATGTTTATGCAATATAATGTATGCATTGTCTATACAGTTGTAGTCAACCATGTTTGATTTTGTCGACAAGTTGCATTTTAGTTGCATGTAACAACTACATCATAATTAGGATAAATTTAATTACTAATCAACGATTGTTTTGTAACAAATGTATGGTCTTAAATAACACATATGATCATGCTAGGTGTATACATTTCCACCACCCAATATATATGACATTTCAACTCGTTTACAACTATAATGCAACTATATTTCAATTTAAATTTCAAATTTTTAAATTTTGAAATTTCAACAGGAAACCCTTAAGAAAGTGACACATGGTAGTATATCAATAAATTTGCCCTAATGCATCAATGACCTTCATACGCTTATGCTTGTTGTCAAGAAATTCAAAATGAATTTTTAAAAAAAATCTTTCTATATTTAAACATTTTGTGTATTTCTTAGTTTTTTGGTAATGTAATTTTCATATCATGTGTTATAACTAAGATTATTTTTGTTTGTTTTTTTAGAATTAAAACCAAAAGGTTGTTATAAATTTTATTATTTATTTAAATAACTAGAAATTTAAGGCTTTTGTTTTTTTATTTTGGAGGTTGAAGGTTCATGTTTTTGCTCATTGAGAAGTTGAAGATTTTTGTTTTTTCTCTTGGAGGTTGAAGGTTTTTGTTCTTATTCTTAGAAAGTTTGAAAGTTTTTATTTTTGTTCTTGGAGGTTGAAGGTTTTTGTTCTTGTTCTTAAAGAGGTTGAAGGCTTTTGTTTTTGCTCTTGGAAGTTGAAGGTTTTTCTTTTTGCTCTTGGAGGTTGAAGGTTCTTGTTTTTGCTCTTAAAGAGGTTGAAAGCTTTTATTTTTGCTCTTGGAGGTTGAAGGTTCTTGTTCTTGTTTTTAAAGAGGTTGAAGGCTTTTGTTTTTGCTCTTGGAGGTTGAAGGTTTTTGTTTTTGCTCTTAAAAAGGTTGAAAGCTTTTATTTTTGCTTTTGGAGGTTGAAGGTTCTTGTTCTTACTTTTAAAGAGGTTGAAGGCTTTTGTTTTTTCTCTTGAAGGTTTAAGGTTGAAGGTTATTGTTTTTGCTCTTAGAGAGGTTAAAGGTTTTTTGCTCTAACTTTTGAATGTTGAAGGTTTTTGTTGTTTTTTTTGGATGTTGAAGGTTCCTTTTTTTTACTTTTTGATGTAAAAGATTATTGCTCTTACTTTTAGATGTTCAAAGTTCTTACTTTTGGTTTTATATGTTGAAATTTTTTGCTCTTATTCTTGGATATTGAAGGTTTTTATTTTTGTTTTTGGATGTTGAAGCTTTTTGCTTGTGGAGGTTGAAGGTTTTTACTTTTATTCTTGAATGTTCAAGGTTTGTGATTCTTGGTTTTTGTTTATTTGCATATATTAAAGAAAAAAAATGTGAAAATATATTCCATTTTATTTATAAGTTGATTAAACAAGTTTAGTTTAACTTATAATGATGAAAGATTTTTGAAAGGTGATTTTTTAATGATAATCATGTTACATATGTCTTGTTTTTTGTTTGAACATTTGTGATGACTTTTGTTGGTTTTATGTTATAGGGCCAAACTTTAATTATGTTTCAATCCATCAACATCAAAATTATGTGTACAAGGTAATATTCTTTCAAATGTACCTAAAATTGTAATTCATTTTACTTGATTATAACCACAATATTTTATTATATTTGCAAGTGTACAAATTATATTTTATTTTATATCAATGTTCTACATATGTTGCATTTTAATGACAAATAAGTTGCATGTTAATGGCAATATAGTTGTAAATTAGTTTTATTCAAATTGAAAGGATTATTTAGATATTTTTGAATTACAATGTTATGATATGCTACTAAATTCATTTCACATGTGGAACTAAATATCATAACATGGTAGAATTCAAGCATATAAGATGGATTAAAGAAATTGCATGGCTCAATCTCCATTTCAATAAAATAAAATAAAATACATTCATTTATGAAACATAGTGTTTTAGATGACAATATTTGATTCTTGTGGGTCATCGTTTTTATGATTTGACCTTTTGTTTAAATAGAAATTTTTTATATTATAAATAGCTTGGGCATTATAATTAAATTCATAATTAAATTGTCTTTTGATAGAACAATTTTATTTATTTATTTATTTATAATATATTCTTCAACATGGAATATAAATCTATTTAAAGTTTCAAATCCATTTCATGTTTATAAATAGTGATGTCTAATGCAATTCAACATTATTTATTATAATTAAGACAAAATGATAATGGTTGTGTGAAGTTTGTATAATTGCATTATAAGTTGCAATTGAGTTGTTTAGTATTACTAAATCAACTACCATACAATTGCTTTGAAATTCAAATTTCAACAGCTAGTTACAAATTAATCACTAAATCTTTAGTTGTAAGTTAGTTGCAAAGGATAGGAATAGAATTCATTACTCAAATGGATGAATGAAATAATTAAAGAATATATTCGTTAGACTAGTTATAAAATATATAAACAAAATTCATTCATTAAATGGATGAATGAAATAATTTTAAAATATATTCATTAGACTAGTTATAAAATATATAAACAAAAATCATTCATTAAATGGATGAATGAAATAATTAAAGATTATATTCATCAAACTAGTTGTAAAATAATTACAAATAAGTTACAAAAGGTATTCACATATATCATCCGTTGACAAATGGATTAAAAGCCACATTGGCATTTCATTTGCCACATTGGAATGTCCATGAGAATCTGACGTGGAGATTAGTTACAAAAAAGTTGCATATAGTTGCATGTGAGTTGCACCGTATATATAATATTGTATACAACATAGGGTGTCCATTACAACTATTGCAACTACTGCCACTTGTCCATTAGCACTCAAGGCCATATAAATACCATGAGTTGCAAGTGTCTATTACAAGTGGGTTTTCCATTTGCAAGCCTAGTTGTAAAATCTTGTATTTTCTTATAGTGGATGGTGATTGGCAACATGGTGTGAATGGCAATGAGTTGGCAACAAGTTTAAAGATTGGAAATAATTTTGTTGTAAATGTTGAGGAAGGAAACAATGAAGGCCAAGACTTTTGGGTCATTTGTTGCACAAAGCCCTTCGCATATGATTCAAAAGGATTTCAAGTGTAAGTGGGGCATTGAATTCATGGCAATGGATGAAGTGGTTGCAAGAAAATATTATCAAAAGTGGGGGGATTCAAATTCATCATTTGTCCTACTTAAAGATTCTCATGATGTATATATGTATTCTCATTTGATTAGGGTTGTCAAGTTTTTAATGCCCTTAAAAAACCATTGGGTTTCTAAGAATGATGTAGTTTATGAGTTACCACTAGATGCAATTTCGTGTATAAGGGAAACTATTACATTGCTTGACTTAGATGATTAATGGGCATTACCCATAGCATTGTTCTTTGCTTCATTTGTTTTTTGAACTAATGTGTGTGTTATGTTTTGTTAAATAGGTTGGCCAGAGTAATAAAGGGTTACTTAGCAGGGGTTCAACTCCCCTCTGGAAATTATCCTAATGTGGGTGTTGTGTTGAAGGTACTTCAAATCTATGAATTTGTTTTGTAGTCCTTTTGATCTCTAAAATTGTGGAGATTTATAAGGTGTTTTTGACACACAATATACATTGGACTATGTAGTTGTGATTTATCATTATGCTTTCAACATGGATTGAGTGTTATCCTTTGTCTTAATTTTTTTGCTTGATATTTCTGGCTAAGATTAAACAAACTTAGTAATAAAATGAATTTTTAAAAATATATTATGCTATAGGTAGTGCCTTTGTAGTTGTCAAAGTTGGCATTGGCAGGATGATGAGGGGCACTCAACATGTTTTTTCAACTTGTAACTATCACAGGAAATCTCACTGCCATTACAATCTCTCTGTCATAACAATCTTTTAACATCTATGTGTGTGCATTTCTACCAGGCTTTCTTGCTACTCCATTAAAACCCTAACTACACTAAGGTTTAATTTCCAAACAAATTGTGCACTCACAAAGATACTTATAAATATTTCTAAATGAACTTGTGAAACCAATTACAAATCATTTATATCAAGATTTAGCTATGTTGCTTGAGCACTAGTTGACATTATGACCGAGTATTTCTTCTACTTCGAGAAATTTGAAAGAAACTCAAAACACAAAATTGTATAATCTCTTGCCGATAATTCCAACAAATTGTCATTTACCTATCTACACCCAATGTCAATAGCTGACAAAGTGAATGACGAGTAATGGGAGCTAGTTAGTTTCAGTCATGATGAAGGTGATGGTTTGATACCTTGTGAATGTCATTCACAAGGTTATATCTGCAATCGATCTTATTGTGTTTATTTTTGGCATTGGCCAACTAATTCAAATTTTACTTATGTGGTGACCTACATGTTTCTATAGAGTTTCCATGTAGCTATAGGAGAACAAGCATAACTCTTGAAAGCCTCCCAAATATTCAAACTCCGTAAGGATATTCAAAGACGACAAAAATATCCATAGTCCACAATTGATACATGTAATAGTCAAACTCATGTATAGGCTATTAAAATAGTCCATCAATTTGTATAATACACTCAAACTCCATAAGCATATGTATGTATAAATAAAAAATGTACTCATATAACAAATTGTCAAACAATCCATGGAGTTTGAATGTATTATACAAACAATATGTCGTCTATTTGAATACTAACTTATATATTCAACATAAGACAATTAAATGAAAATTGACTTTATTTCATATATATATATATATATATATATGCCATTTTATACATCTTCTAAGCATTATGTCCATCCATTATAGTAAAATCACTTTCAATTCATGGCCATAGCTCTAATTTATTCAATGATATTCATGTAGAATTGCAATGATTACAAAGTGAAAATGGAGACTTTGAAGCTGCAACTTCATATCTTGGGCTTGGTCTTTGCCAATGCATTATCAAACAATCAACCAACTAAAACAAAAGTATCCAAAAGTTAACATAAGTTAAGAAATTCTCCATGTGCATGATTTGTGTTCAAGTCCATAGGTAAAATTGTTTTCAACATACATTTTGTAAAAGACTCCCCTTGACAAAATGCTTCTTGACTTGTATCATCACATGTAAAGATTGTTCCCGACATAAGTTGTTGAAATATGTTCTATAAATGCCTCTAAACACACTTTTCTAATTTCCAATTGAAGACATCTACAAGGTGTGGAAATAGATTGGGATTGAATTATACTCTTCAATGTTTTCACATTCGTCACACTTATAGGCACACTATTATGAGCACATCTTGTATATCTAGATCCTCTGCCTCCTTTATAAGAAAGCATATCCCCAAGATCTACAACATATCAATAATTGAAAAAAATTGAAAAACTTAATATTGACATCAAGTTTTTTAGTAATCATGAAATAGAAAAGAATGATTTTGCATTCAAAGATTAAAAAAATGATGCAAAACAAAGAAGTTCAAAATTTTAAACAAATCACCAACATTACTAAAATCTTGAATGTGTCTAGCAAGGGCATTGAGTAAAGTCCTTTTTGCATTCATTCCATTTAGATCTTTGTTGGTAGCTAATTTCATACATGCACCTCCCATGTTTCCTCTTAGTTATTGCCCTATTGCCCTAGAAGACAAAAAAGAGCACCATTTCAAGACAAGGCATTAGACCATTGCATCAACCTTATGTGACTACCAATGTCATCACAACCAACTGTGCATAATTAGGTATAAGCGCAAATTGACCACAAACATAATGCCACTACCAAAACCTCCATAAATACCAAAACCAATTCTACCAAAATCAATTCATGCACAAGTAGTAACTTAGTATAGATGACTAATCAAGTAGTTGATCAAACACATAAATTCAAATTTGTGATGAACAAGTTTGAGCTCTTACAAATAGTCAATTAGAAGACTAATTTTTTCCTTTAGTAGTTCGATTTCTAGCATGTGCAGCTTTGGTAGTCTTTACAACATAAACCCTTTCATTGATGGGCTTTTTAGTGTTGGTTCCCCTTTTTGATGGTGATCCCAATTTTCACTCCTAGGTCTACCTCTTGAAGTTGTCTACTTGCAAACAATAAAACCTTTTTTTTTGGGAGGGTGGTTCATGAACATTTTCATTACCTTCTAATTCCTCCTCACCTTCTTCTTCAACCTCCTCCTCTTCATATTCACTTGGTTCTAATTGTTCATGTTCATCACCATCTCCATCATGGGCATCTTCTTTGTTTGTTTCATGGCCAAATTCTCAACGAGGCTTCATCAGCGCCTTCTTTACATTGGAAGTTTTTGCACATTGATGAACCTCTTGCTTTTGGGCAGAACTTGACATCTTTTGGCCAAGTTTGCATTTACTTAGATTGTTCACTTTAGAATCCGTTGCCCCCTTGTTGGGCAAAGTTGTCAAATGAATACTACCCACACTTAGACTAGCATCTAAAGTGCAAATAGGGCTTGCAATTGGAGGCTAGAATTATCCAACTTTCTTCCCTAATGGATGTGTGTTTGCAAATGACATTGAAGCACACTCTTGTTGATCTATGGCAGAGAACCATGGGTGTAGTCATGATAAAAGGATCCAAGGACTATGTCGAGTGTAGTAAAATCTTACACCTTCCTAACTTTCAAAAATCATTGAAAAAGTTATAATGATCGGAAATTAATGAAATTAAGTGCATACTATTTTTATACTTCTAAATTGCATCTCAATGTTTTTAATGTAATTTAAAGATATTTCATCATAAAATGAATTGAAAGCAATGCACAGTCAAATGTTGAATGGGAATTGAAACTTTGAACCTCCTTTATCTTATGTAAATTTAAATCATTAATTTAAAATTTTTATTGATGGCCATATATTAATGATTATGAATGCTTGGTAGTGATAAAATTTTGAATATACCTTGTAATATGGTTATCCACTATAGTCTTTTTGTAGTATTTGAACATGTTTTTAACCACTGGAACTACATAATTTGAAAGACTCCTCCCAAGACAAAATGTTTTTTGTCATGTAAGCAAGGGTAAGGGTGCATTTTCACGAAGATTGGATGTGTTATGTGGGATTATTTCTTTTTTGTGTGAATATGAAGTGTTATATTTAGAATGATGTTGAAGAAAATCATTCTTAATAAATTTGATGTGGGTAAAATCATAGTCAAAGGAGCCACCCAAGTGAGTGGACACTCTTTAAAATTGAATTTTTATATGTTTGAAAAATCACAAGAAAAACATAATAGTTTGAATTGTCATAAAGTTTTTTGGAATATTTTTCATTAATTGGAAAGTTTATATGCTCAAATATTGACACAAATCAAATTTTGTTTTGCATGTTCAAAGCACTCAAACCTTCAGAGTGGATAGTCTTTGTTTTTTCAAATGTATTTTTTTTCTACCAAATGTGAACCATTCCTTTTAAAAATTGGAGAGGATTTTAACATTGATGATTAAAAGGGAATATAGACTTGAATTGATGGAATTTTTTTTATAACCCATTTGAGTACATTTGATCTAAAAATGTTTTTGACCCTGAAAATTATGGATTTTGAAAATGTGGCTTTAACAAAAGTTGTTCATATATATATGTGATTGAAGGCATGAATGCATAATGTAATGATATAAAATCAAAATGTATTCAAAATGTATTTGTATCTAAAATGTAGTGTTAAATGGGGTATTCAAAATACAAAATTTTAAGTTATAAACCAACGTAGGAATGACACATGTTATGAGCAGTCCTTGGAAAAGGACTTTTACCTTGGCGCCCTTGGCTCCTTTGACCATGATTTCACCCATGTATAATATATCATTGAGGGTTTTAAACAAATATATATATTTTAAATGTTGAGATGTTTACTTTTGTTGAAATGCACACATTTGATTTATCTATAGAATTATCATTCAATAAATACATTTAAGTACACGTGATTTGAAATTTTTTGGAAAGATACGTGGATTAATCTTTTAAAGTTGACATTATCATCTTACAATAAGCCCCACTCAAAATATGTAAACCATGTTTCAAATGTGATAAATCTTAATCCTTTCAAAGCATTAAAGCCTTGTACTAAGTGGCTCCTTTGACTGTGAATGTACCTCGCAAAATAGATCACAACATCAAAAAAATTTAAAAATTAATATACACAATTCATGGAAAACACATATAACATGCCTACATCTAGTGATAACAAGCATAATAAAAATGACCTAAATTACACACAAAAGTTACAAGTACTTGAAGTAAATATGCTATGAAAAATTATAGACTCCATTCAACCCCATAAGCAAATTTACACAACTAGTCAATAACAATTACATGTGTGGACTATATGTACATTTCAATTGACTTTCAAAGGACTTTGTAGTCCATCCATTAAAATGAAATTAGATCAGACTTCATAGGCATATACATATACAAGTCCAGGGTCAATACATAAAGAAATTGGTCTTTCACATAGACAATTTCAATCTTCTATAATCCATCCATTACAACACATAAACTTAGCATAGTCTATCTTAACACATGGTGTCTCAACACATAGATTGTCTTAATATTTTATAATTTAGATCCATTAACATATAATTAGTACATTTATGAATCCCCATAAGACTAAGTAAAACAACTCAATAATCACTATGTAAGTATAGATGTATACTCACATGGACAATCAATCATTACGCAATATGTATCCATAAACAAATTAGTACATTTAGATTCCATAAGCATATGTATACAACAAGTCAACATTCATTCAACCTATAAAGATAATGTATTCACACATATACAAACCAAGATTGTACATACATACAGATTGCTAAAGGATTTTATAATCCATCCATCATCACATTTGTACATTCGAACTCCATAATTGCATATACAAAAGAAATCAAGAGTACTATCTATGGAAACAATGTACATGCACAGACTATCAAAACACTCTATAGTCCATCAATTATCATCATAGTACATTCAGACAACATACTTGCATATATAAGAAATGTCTAGAACCAACATCTATGGAGATTATGTATTCATACAAACTATCCAAGAATTCTATAGTCCATCCATTACCACATTAGTACATTTAAATTACACTCTTGCACATATAAAAGAAATAAAGAGCCATTATCTATAGAGATAATGTATTCACACAAACTCTCCAAGGACTCTGTAGTCCATCTATTACCACATTAGTACATTTAGACTACATGCTTGCACATATAAAAGAAGTGAAGAGCCACTATCTATAGAGATAATGTACTAACACAAACTCTTCAAGGACTTTGCAATACATCCATTACCACATTAACATATTTAGACTCCATGCTTGCACATATAAAAGAAATCAAGAGCTACTATTTTAAAAAATTATGTATTCAAATAGCTTTTCAAAACATTATGTAGTCCAACCATTAACACATCTATAATGCAAAGTGCAAGACAAGGGACAAAAATGCAACATGCAAACAAGATTTACACACAAATCACAACTACAAAGGCATCAAATTTCTATGGTGAATATTGTACATCTAAGTGAACCATTTGATATAAAAAAATCCATGTTGTGAATGCAATTCATACAATTTCCATTATAAAAATTGCTACCATTTAAAATTACAAATTATTTTTTACTACATGTACAAGTTGAAAATGTAGAAGTTGGTAAGAATTAAGTGCACCTAGGTTGCTAGCCATTTCATAAATGACAATGCAATTTTGACCTCCAATCTCCATGTTGTCAAGCCTTGGTTTTCTTATACCACTATAAAGCCACCAACTATCATGCATCTCTTCAACACATAATGGATCCACACACTTTGTGGATGTGCTGAAATGGACCATTGCACACCATGGATGATACACACTAGAAAAATCTTCAAATACATGACTGAGTTTATGATTGGTATTCTAGTCATAGAGGATTAAAATGACTAATAGCTTTAAATTCATTACGGACGAGTTGTTGAAGACAATAATCGTTTAAGATATGATGTGGCACAATGATGTGTCAATGATGTGGCACGTTTCATTCATTAGTCATAAAGGACATATGTGAAATCATTAATCATAGATTAATCATTGTGTAATTGTTTTTTATTATTTAAATAATAATAATTGATATTATTATAATGTAAATAATAAATAATAATTTTATTTCCATTCTTTTTAATTTCATTATTTTTCATCCTCTCAATTATTGACATGTGTCACCACTTAAGCTAGGTTTTAAACTAATTTAAATGGCTAAGTAGACCACTTAATCTACTGAGGTAGGCACCTAACCTAGGTATTCTAATTAGGTGTGGAATATTTGGTCCATCATTGACCGCAACAATGTCATTTGTGAAATTTGATCTTTGGACCCCAAGGATGGAATTGAATATCTTTACTATCAAGCCACCCCACTTGTTGTGTAAACAATCTTAGACCATACTTCATATAAACATTACACACAACTTTAAATTTGATGATTCATATCTTATTGATAAATTGTCCAAATGAAAAAATAAAAAACTTATTCATAAAATTCCTTCAATAATGTACACAAATTATATATATATATATATATATATATGTAAATATGTGAATTATTTCAAAAAGACAAATTTGAATTTTGTTATTAAATAATATTTCAATGATCATTCTTTGGAAAAAGATAAATTCAAACACATGATTTGTGAATTGAAAAACTTTTGTGGGTAGTACAAGAATAAATAAAATATATATTTCATATTTGAAGCCTTCATTTGATTTATGAATTTATATTATACAAACCTTTTTTCCAATATATAATAATTTTATTAATAACTTTTAATTTAGACATATGAGTCCATAAATTTTATCCACATAAAATATTTATGAATGGATCATAAATCAATTATTATTATATATAATTTATATATTAATCATATTAAGTTGATTTATACATTTAATTTAAAATTTTAATTTTAATTTAAAATAATAATTAATAATAAATTTTATTCAATTTACACATATATTTTAACATAATTGTATAATATTTATTTATATACATATAGTATATAAAGTTTTGCTTAAATTGATGAGAAAATTTTTAATGTAAAAATAAATTACATATTTACCACATCTTACATTTTTATTTTATTTTTAAATTATAATTTAAAAATCTTTTTTAGTATATCATTTTTATTAATAAAAATTATTTCAATGTGTAATAATTAATTTATTCATATAAAATATCTAAAAATGCATCATATATTAAGTTTATTCAAGAAATATATAATTAAATTTTTTATATTACTTATATGTGTAATATTAGTTGAAAGGTAGTTGGAAGTTCAACCACATTGTGTTTTGATGGAAATTTCCCTAAGATAATTTTTGTGATAAAAGGGATGATCTAGACTTTTTAATAGTGCAATCCACGCCTTCAATGTTCTGAGGTCCATTTGATGTTCGCATGTCCCCTGTTGGCTATCCAATAAATTTTGGAGCTGATGATGTAACTATTTGTTGGGAATGTGCTAAATTTGTATAATATGAAACTAGCTTGCCTAAAAAATGACCATTAGATTTGCCATTCTCACTACCTATTGTAGAAATGTCCCTGGGTGTTGAAGAAGCATGATTATGTACCTCTTTTGGAAGTTGTTGTTATTACTATTCAAAGGAAGCCTTGGGCTATAGGTGATCACCTTTCACAAAGCCTTTATGTGATCCTAAAAATTGTGCAAACATGGTCTTAATGTCAATTAATAGTTGTGTGTGGGCATGTTGACTATTTAACATTATAATAAACCTTGCATCCAGCTCCTTTTGTTTGATTTCAAGTGATGTCATCTAAGTTGACACTCTACCAGACAACCCTTACAACAAACATTTACACTTTATATAATATAATTCAATGGAACAACAATTCTATTTTTAATGGAAAAATAATGAAACAACAAATGCCAATTAAATAAAAACATTATGGGAAAAAGGGGTGTTTAGCAACTAACCTTGCAACTTAATTTTTGAGTTGTAGAAAACACTTGCAACTCATTATATTTATATGTTGTGAGTGCTAAAGGACATGTTGTGTGAGTTGTAAAGTTATAATTCATCGTATTTACGATGCAACTCATTACAATTCAACTGCAACTCAGTCAAAACAACTCATTTTCAACTACTATGTAATTCCATTATAACTATACCCATGATGTCACGTTGACGTCATTAATTGTTATTCATTTATTAAAATTTGACTCGTGACATTATGAAGATTTTTTAACGTAATTTTTTTTGAAATATTGAGTTCCATCGTCCATTATGATTGTTAATGATGGTTTGAGATTGTGACATGTGGCACAATAAAAAATTACCACTTGGAATACTAATTTTATTTCTGAAAAAATAAAAATTATAAAAATTTATTTTAGTAGCTAGGTAGGTCATAGATAACCATAAGTAAGTAGGTCGGTAAATTTTAAATCTTACATACCTACGTATTTTGCTAGGACCTACCTACCTACCTACTTACATAGGTAGGTAGAAAAGTAGGACCTACTTACTTACCTAGGTGGGTAAGTAAGTAGAAAAGCACATGACTAAGTGCATTAAAAAATAGCCATGAATTTTTGTTTTTTATTTTATGTTTTGCTTTTGGGTTAAGTTTTTTTCAATTCATCCCAAATGGCACATGTATTTTAATGTGAAAACATAAAAGAACAAACTTTTTTTTATATAGTTTGTAATATGAGATTCGAAGACGAAGCATATGAATTAAATCTTTTAGTTGTTCATTAGTTATAATTGAATTTCAACCATAACACTTAAGCGTTCAAAACAAGCCAAATCCAAGGGGAGGGTTCCATTGTATTTGGTGTTTAAACAAAACTTGAATCCCTCCTATTGGCGCATTTGGTGCACTAAAAATCACAAAAAAATGGAATAGAATTGAGAAAGTTATGGCCCTTCAAAGTAGAAGGGATCTAGAATTCAAAAAAACAAACCACCAAATTTACAAAGGCCAGTTCCCAAACACCCACAAAATTCCTTGTATGTTGCTTTGTTGTTATTAAAGTTCAAAAATGATTTGTAGAACTTTAGGTGGTGTTCCTATGGCACTTTAAATCATTTAAAATGAATAAGAAATAAGAAAATTATGAGGTTTGAAAGTAGGAAGGGTCCAAAGAAAAGAAAAAAAGAAAAAAACGTGTTTTGTAAGTTGGTAAGCTTATATTTTCTTGTTATTTTTTCATAAATCATTTTCCTTTGCACTTCAAAGATGATTTCTAACACTTGAGGTAGCGCTCCCATAACATTTTAAATCACTCAAAATGAAACACATGTGATGAAAATATAAATAATTGATGAATATGTATTTTTATAAAGTTATAAGTAGTTGTATTATAATCATAACATAGTTGAACAATAGTAGTGGTGCACTAATGGCCATACTAATCATATCAATGGGCGGAAAACTTATCCTTGGGTGGTATTACTAAGAACATTATACCCCAAATTTGTATGACCCATCTAACTTCAGGACAACATAAGATTCATAATAAAGAAATTTTTTAATTCCAAATTATTTATTGAAAGGTTACCCAAGTCATGTAGAGTCCAAAACTCTAATTAAGTTTACAAAAAAATATGTTTTGATATGGAAAATGAATGCATAGAGAAAAAATTTCAAGAATGTCACACAAAGGATTTTTTTTTATCAGGAACACAAAAGGAATTTATTTCTTTGGGAATTTTTCTTTGATGTTAATTTTTGAAAATATTTAAAATGCCAACCTATTTGATGCCTTTTTATAGATAATTGATTGAATCAATTTTGATTTAATTATGAATTTTTGAAATCAAGATCATGAAGCCCTAAGGGCCATTGATGCCAAGAACACAAATGGTAATTATTTTCATCTTTTATTATTTTAATGACTGGTTTGGATCATTCTTTTGTGCATGTACTAAATAAACAAGAAAAAAAATCTAATGTGTAAAAGTAAGGACATTTGAAAGTCATAAATTGGGTCAATAATGGTTCATGAATCAAAATGTTAATGCATATTATATGTTTTTGGGTGTTCATTATTTTTTGTGAATGTGTGCATAAATGGGGAACACATAGCCCACCTGATCCAATCAAATAGACCAATGTAGAAGTAGAAATAATTTTATTTCTTAAATTGGGTCCAACTTTCATGTTGTTTTGGGAAGGTGGTTTTTAATGGTACCACCCAAGGGAAAGTTTGCCATGGGAATCATTATTGAAAACTAGTTGCAAATGTATCCCATAATGGGTGGTGGAGATGTGGACATGTGGCATGAATGTATGTACATTGTACATTAATTCCAACATAGTTGTTGTTTTAATGACACATTTATAATAGCTTTAAAGTAATTGCCACATGTAACTATAATGCAACTCCTAAAAAAATCAAACATGATTCATTACATATGTATGTATGATGTATATAAATTACCATATACAAGACCCATTTTCAACTCACTTGCAACTATATATAACTAACTGATTTTCTAATGTGGTAATCTATAATACAATGTATTTCTAAGGGGATAATTACACAATAGTTGTAATACCTAAAGGATAATTGCATAATAGTTGTATATGAGTTTTTTTTGAATTTTAGTTGTAAGGTAGTGTGGTTTCGATGGACGTGATTTCTCATAGTGAACATAATAGAAATATTTCACATCTTATAGATGTTGGACAAGTTTGTTTTGATCTTTGAAGCTCTTTTGCAATCTTTGTTAAACTAAAGCTACGCTCCTAATTTTTCTTCTACAACAGAAAAATAAGGCACATCAACACATTAGGGTGATGAATTTTAGGGTAACCAAAACATTTGCACTTTATTGAACCATTAAAATGAAAGGAGGAAGTTTGTAAATGAATTGTTACCAATTCTACCTCCTTCCTTACTTTCCCCATTTGCCCCACATTTGTCATATTTTTCACTTTGGCCTTAGCATGTGACATTTGTTCGGCCTTGTTCTCTATTTTCTAGTCGCATCCAATATTTTTAAAAAATTTCCCACCAACCCAGATCAATGTTCACGAGACATTCCTTCATCCTCACCTGGAATTTAACCTTCAACCTACATCTTTATGTTTTCAACCACCTTTTCACCACATTTTTGAAGCCCACCATAGAATGGTCATTACCCACATACTCAAAATTGGCATCAAGACTTGCCTTGGAAGGTATGTCCTCGCGTCTCTAGAATCCTTTTCCTTTTTTTCCCTTTGAATTTAGTGTCTTTCTTGTCAAGTGTTTGTTGCTGGTTTAGATTTAAAGTTAATGGGCCACAAAGTAATCTTTTGTTCGTTGTGTAGCTTGCTTATGTTCCATGCAGCTCCTAAGTCTTCAAGTGTTACCTATGTTAACAAATAGGAGATCTACTCAAGTGCAAACATAAATATTTATTGAAAGGAAACTAAAACATGATGCTCATAACACGAAACATAACATCAAGAACTCTTCAAGGTTCTTGTCACATGAAATACACAAACTTGTGTAATGAAGAAAAGAGAGCCAAACCATCAACACCAAGGTTATTTAACTAAAAGACCAAACCACAAATAACCAAACTAATATAAGTAAAGAAAGTAAGTCAACCTTGTGAAAGTAATCTAGTTACTTTCCTACTTTAGTAACTAATGAAACCTAACTAGTTGAGTTTGAATTATCAATAGCCTATCTTTTCTTGGCTTGCGAAAGGATAAAAATCAACTAAAAAATGGCTAGCAAGTAACACCCACTGGCTTTACAAGATCCCCCCTTTCCATCGCCACATTGCAATCAACTGCTATTCACAATAGATCTACAAGGTATTTCCAAAACAAGTATTTAGAAAGAAATTTGTATCCAAGTTTGAAATCATTCACACTAGCAGTTGAAAATTTGAAGTTATGACCTCAACAACAATTAAATTGATGCCAATGCCAATGTTGATGTCGATGTTGATGTGAAGGACACATTAGTGATAAAGGACATAAAAGAAGATGTGAGTTTAATAGATTAACGATCATTTGATTTGCAAAAAGAAAATGCAAAATTTCTGGGACAAAATGGAACAATAGTATGAGAAAAGCGCATTAGCAAACACAGGGAAGGAGGCATGGCAAGAACTTTATAGGGGTGGAACCATTATTGGCAAACTTGACCTAGTTGATGCTGCTTTTGTTTTTAGTTTTGAATGGTTCCTATTTTCGATTGTTGTCATTTTAAGCCTTGTTGGTTTGTAGTGTACCTTCAACAAATTTTAAACCGACTTCTTCTTCCACATCATTTTTTTTTTGGTCTTGAGCAAGACAAAAATTTTGTTTTGGTCCCATTACTTAGGAAGACTAGAGCCTTTGACATTGATGATGTGTGATGTCCTACACATATGGAGGAAGGTTTAGTTGGTAATTTTCCTTGAAGCTGAACTTGTCTCTAGAATTTTCAAGCTTAGAAGAAAGTTTATTTTTGTTTGTTTTTTTGCATTCACTCCTAGAGAACCTCCTTGCACTAAGCACTTGTTCTTATTCAATGCAAAATGGGATTCTGTTGGTTCTTGTGAATCTTGCCTTAATAGTGACCAAGATCTTGATGACCTCTTCTTATTCAATATTCTTCCACTTGATGGTCTCCTACGCATGTCACATGAAGATTGAAAATTTATCATTCCATTCTCATTATGGTCTTCTCTATCATTGAATAGGTTTTACCCTCGAACTCTCCCATTTGTTGCAAAGCTAGGGAAGGAGCAACAAAAGCAACAATAATAGGACTACAAATTTGGTGGTTGTATGGCTTCATTAACACTATGGGGGCTTCTATACCTTGATCGACTAGTTGTGTAGTTTCTTCTTCATGAGTCTTGCTTTCGTCTTTAAGCATATTATCTTGAAACTTAAAAATTATTGTGGTTGTTGGGATTAAATTATGTGCAAGTTTCTTTTGCAAGGTCTTACAATGCTTGCAACTTCAAGCTTATTAGCTCTTGGCTTACCTCCCTCAAATGGCGATCTAATGTGGATTGATTTGATGTGGGGTCTATTGTTTCTAGAAGCAAAACTACCAACCTCTACAACCACTTCCCCTCCTTAACAAGTGCCTTTTTTGATGGAATTGAGTTGACATTAAAAGCATGGTTGTGAACCATACCAACACAGCCATGCACAATAGTCTCAATTTTTAAGAATTGCATAAGGGATATTGGGGTTTGGTAAGGCTATTAAGGGTTTTTAGCAACTTCATGTTAGAATAAGGAATGATAGTGCACACATTTGCACGGGGGGTTTTTTTTTTTCAAAATTCGATATTAGATGAATGAAGTGTAGGGTTAATTTTTTTCTTCAACAAAAGTTATATTCATAGTTTTAAAACCTCAATTGCATTATTAGGGGTGAGAAATTTCTAGAGGGTGGAGGTTAGAAGTAAACACCAAAATTCGTAATGTGTAGCAAAACATTGGTTTTGTTCTAATATTTAATGACTAGTTATGTAAGTGAAGATGATTGAGGTTTGTGAAGTAGTTGAAGGGGTGTCAATGAAGGGTCTGATGGAAATAAAATAAGTTTCAAACATTGTAATCGTAAGATTAATTTGAGACAACATCATGATTAAGATAAATAGTGTGATAAGGTGGCAATGGCAACATGGATTTCATATGTGAAGTTTTTATTTAGGTTATGGATAAGCTCAATGGGGAGTTGCAATTGCTTATTGAGTCCTACGCTATACCACCGTGATAATCATAATTGCAAAAAATTTAAGATGTGTTGAATGGTGTGAATTAAATAATCCACCTTGATATTAGGAGGTAGTCAACAAATTACATCGTGTAACCAACGATAGTGTCCAATGTTGAAAATTGAAGACCATGCAAAGATGGAGGTGTCTTTAGCTTCATAAAAACCTTTGCAGATAATTTCAAGTTCAAAACCAAAAGTAGGGTCAACTTGCAACAAAATCACCAAGGTACAAGAGTTTGGAGAAATTTGATAATACCAAGTTCGAGGGGGCTCAACTTCAAGATGAAAATGCACCTCTCATGGTTCAAAATCTTCATCACGAGGGTGTTGGATCAATGTCAAATTTAGGGATGACTTCCGGGGCGGTTCTTCATTCACTTATGCGGCTTAAGGCCTGTAAGACATGGTCATGCATGACGCCATGAATTCAAGGGAAAAAAAAATCTTGTATCAAAATCAACTTAGCAATGAATGTGTGGAAGACTTAATACATCGAGATGTGTGGTTGTAATTTATAGGTCAAGGAAAAGGAAGGAAAGGTGTAAAATAACGGTCTAAAACCATAGTAAAATAAAACCTTAAAATTATTATAAATAAAAGGTTAAAGTAAAATTTGTTGGGGGGGAAAGTGAAAAGAGGTGAAAAGGATGTTTCTCCTTCTCCTTCCAAAGGCCACCAAGTTGGGGTTTTTCCTCCTTTTTTTAATTTTTAAAGGTGTGAATTTGGATCATTTGGCGTTCTTTTTTGGACATAATTTTCAAGTTGAATCTTTGAAAACTTGTTTTTATAACTTTTCTTGGGAGGAGAATAATGATTAGTCTTAGTAGATGGTGGAAAAAATATATATATATTGGATGATAATAATACCTTTGAAAGAATGGAAGTGAGTAGGGGTAGTTTTGGGAGCTTGAAATCTTAAAAAAATTTCACAAGACCTCTCGAGTTTTGTAACATAATTTTTTAAAAATTTAAATGCAAAGCTTAAGATTTGGTAGGTAGGTGTGCCCTATAGATAGTTTTCTAATGAACTAATGCAAGCTAGATTTGAACAAAGCATGTGACATCAACAATGTTTTAAGTGACTAAAGGTCTGTTGTCAAGTTAAGCTTTTTGCTTTCGTGAAACCCTTTCGAGTTTTATGGCACAACTTTTTATTGATTTAGGTGTAGAACTTGAGAAGTGGTAGGCAAGTGTGCTTTGTAGTTAGTTTTTCAACGAACTAATGCAAGCCAGATTTGGATAACATATGTGATGGGAACAAGTTTTAAGTGATTGAAGGTTTATTGTCAAGTTTAACATATTGTCAAATCTTTAGAAGTTGGTTTAGGTGGGTGATAATTTAACATAAAATTTCAAGATTTGGAGAGTTTGAATTTTAAAAATATCTTTATCAATTATAAATCATAAATGATGCATAGAATGCAAATTATTTGTTTTCAATTACAAACATAATTTAATATTTAGAAATACACTTTGCATTTTTCCTTCACCAATAGCATATGTACCTTCAAGTATAATCACTTCATAGAGTAGGGAGTAGAGGGACAGAAAGTCACTTCACAATGGTGAAAGCTTTTTTTTTATGTGCTTGGGGGAAGCTGAAACAGTTTGATAAAGGTGCATATGACTTTCCTTCAATAGCAACAGATGAGTGATGATTGCGATGGAACAAGGCACATTTTCAAAAAAGATCTGATATCTTATGTAAGTTATTTAGATAAAGTTTCTAAGATTATTTATTGGTAAATTGTATAAAATACATTCTGTTACTTTAATGGCTAATAGTTGGGCTACATAATTGTGTTATTATTGTAGGTTATTATCTCCTATTGAGAGTATCAAAAGCTAAAAATGAGCTAGTGATGATGGCATAGTTCCGAGGTCTTATTAGGGCCAAATGTCTCCACCTTGAGATTATCACCTACAAGTTACTCTTTTTTTTATCAAGAAAGTGAACCCCTATCTAAATCCAAGAAATTTTGCCAAAAAGGTCATGAATTTTGATTAATTGTGGTTTGAAGTGAAAACATTAAACTTAAGGTCTCCTTTTTTATGGTAGAATTTTCTTCAATTGTTACAACTTATTTTATGTATAGTCTTTCTTGACATTGATATAAGTTATGGCAATAACCAGCAACTAGTTGGTTATAAGCAATTTCATGTGACCAGCAAAAAAACTTATACACATTGATTTTCAATTAAATACAATTGTAATTAAGATCTTCATATTATATTGTAAACACTAGTGAATGGTAATGGGAGACTTCTCTTCAATTTTCCCAAATATCGTGGTTTTGAACCACATTTGGCTTCAAATTTGCTCTGTTTTGCCCTTGTCATGATGTGTAGTGTTGTGACGTATGGTGTTGTAAGGGTGTAAATCCATAGCAAACTCTGCTGAACAACAAGACTAAAACCAATCAAAGGCAGAAACTAATCAACCAAAAAGAGATGCACACACATACATATATAATGCATAAGAGGAGGTTGAGATGAAATTCTCATGTATCCCCCCCTAGACCTGAGCCAGGAAAAGTGTGGCATGGTCTAAATATAAATCAAGGTGCTGCAAGAGAACATGATGAATAGTACCAAATGTCGGTGAAAACTTGAGTGAGCTTTGGCTTGAAGCAGAAAAGATGGTATCCACCATTGTAATTATCGCAAAGCAACATCTAATTAACATTGTTTATCTTTTGACATACTTGACATAGATAGTTAAGTGGAGGAATCCAAGTCGACGTGATGATGGTAGGATCCAAATTCGGCAAGTGGCATGGCACACAGTTTTTGGAATGATCCCAAATTGTGCGTCCGTCAGCTCCTTGTAACTCCAACACACCTGAAGGCCTAATTGCTATAATCCTCAAGATAGTGCAACTGGAAAAAAGTGTTTAGAGTATCAATAGGTTGCTACTGGAAATACACAAAGTCACTAACATCAAATTGTCTCACTTTAGGTTTATAAATGCCACCTCATGTGTGTGCATACCGTAATGTGTCTCGATGTTGTGCAATGGACAAGTTCTCCATGGCCATGGGCATAACCTTCTTGAATAGAGTAGCGCTCTTTGCGATGACCCTAACCCAAGTGGTTAAGGAGTCCAAGTCCACAACATGGTCCATTTGAGTAGCAATGGAAGAGGGTGGAATGGGATGTCTCCCAAAAAGTAGAAAGTAAGGAAAGAAATGAGACAAGAGGCGTGTTTGGATATCCTATAACCCATGTAAGGTAGGGCCAAGTCCCAATCTTCTTTGTTTTGAATGAGGCAAATCTTTCGAAGTCCTTTCTTGCATGTTTGAACCATCCTCTCTACAAGGCCATTAGCTTGGGGATTATCCCTTGAAGTCCAATGACAGTCAATGAGAGCATGGTCAAGTAGGTCTTGGAATTCTCCTTTGAATTTTGATCCTTGATTAGTAAGGCACTTAGCACAAGCCCCAAACCTACTTAAAACCTGTTGTAAGAAAGCTTGGTTGGTGCTGTGTGATGACTTGTCTGGCAATGCAAGAAGCTCGACCCACTTTGAAAAATGTTCAATCATAATCATGATGTAAACATTACCCCTGGAAGTCTATGGTAACTTTCCAGCTAAATCACATGACTAACAATAGAACATGCCCTGAATAGGGAGTGGAGGAAGTGTGAGTTGTTGAGAGGAAAAGGAAGTTCTCACTCTATCACATTATTCACACCTAGCAATGATGTCTCGGATTTGAACATACATACTTTTCCAATGGTAATGAAGAATGAGAAGGTTATAAGTATGCTTAACTCCAAAGTGTCCAAGCTCTAAGTGTACCTTCTAAATAAGACCAGGTTGTGCATGTGGTGGAGGAACCATTCTGTCACCTTGTGGTAAGCATCGGACAAGGTGTTATCCCTCCATGAGTAGCATTTGGACCACTATTGTATGCGATCCCAATGACTTGATGTAACTTGGGAAGGGTATTCCCCATGTTGAAAAATCCTCAAAGTGTCCAAGTCCTCCCATATATCCATAATGGGATGCTCAACTACGTTACATTGCAGTAATGCAAAATAACTAGATGCATAAGATACATGTACTGCTAGAATCTAGTCGAAGTCTTGCCTCACTTCTGAAAAATCTTCAGAAGTAATGAGGGGTTTCCGCGACATGGTATCCACATTCTGATGTGTAATATCAGGTCGGTGAATAACCTTGAATTCATACTCCTAAAGTATAAGTGCCCAACAAGCTAACTTACCAGTAAGCTTGTCATTGGTCATCAACCACGTGATAGGCTAGTGGTCAATACGCAAAGTGAACTCGGTGCCATAAAGATAGGGCCTGAAATCTATGACAACTCATACAATAGCAAAACAGTCCCTTTCACATGAAGAGTAGTTCTTAGCCTTGTTGTTACTTTGGGATGCATAGGCGATAACATATTCCTTGCCTTCCTCATTAAATTGGCCAAGAATAACACCACTATTAAGAACACTTTAGTTAGTGTGTAGAATGAAAACCTTGCTGAAATTAGGTCTTCTCAAAATGGGGAACTCTGAAAGCTTTTCCTTGAGTGTGTCGAAAGCTTCATGAGCCTCTTCACTCCATGTCCAAGCAACATCTTTTTTTATTAATGCATAGAGAGGATGAATATTAGTACTAAAGTCTTAGACATAAATCCTATAGTAATTACATAGTCTGATGAAGCTCCTCAAAGTGTGAACATTAGTAGGATTGGGCATCTCCAAAATGGCTACTACTTTGGCTCAATGAGCCATAATACCATTTGACAAAATTCTGTGTCCAAGGTAGACTACTGAAGTGACAACAAACTCACACTTTTTAGGATGGATCTTCATATTGACTTTCTTGAGCCTCTTGAATAACTCCTCAAGATGAACCAAGTGTTGTAGGAGTCCCATGTTATGCACTAGGACGTCATTTATGTAGCACTTTAGGAAATTTGCCCCTTCGAGAACCTAGTCCATCATTTGTTGAAAGAAAACATGTGCATTCTGTTAACAAATAGGAGATATACTCAAGTGTAAACATTAATCTTTATTGAAAGGAAACTACAACATAATGCTCACAACACAAAACATAACATCAAGAACTCTCCAAGGTTCTTGTCACATGAAATACACAAACTTGTGTAATGAAGAAAAGAGAGCCAAACCATC
>Ga0116231_10005314_pt1 | contig 25416 bp, 25 predicted proteins | sample S1TSphgellanicum_2_FD_89695 | JGI IMG/M metagenome (GOLD analysis project Ga0116231, IMG submission 89695) | Host-associated microbial communities from peat moss isolated from Minnesota, USA - S1T2_Fd - Sphagnum magellanicum MG | ecosystem: Host-associated > Plants > Peat moss > Unclassified... | reverse complement strand
TCGATAAACGGGCACTGGGTTTCACTCTCAGGACCTGGGTTTCAGGACCTCGAAAGCTCTCCATCCTACGGTCGTCTTATCTTTTTCCCCTCACTTTTCTCTGCGTCCACCGTCACTTTTCTCTCCGTGCAGTGGTCACAGACGTCCGGGCCGGTTCTGCCATAGAAAATGCTAGCCGGTGGTCAGTTATAGGCCGGGCCGGTTCTGCCGTAGAAAACGCAAGCGGAACGCCCAGTCACCCACGGACGGACTTAGTGAATTTTTTGACTTAGCATCAACTGATGTCAATGTGTGAACGAAGAGTACTAACTACTATCAACATAAATTTTATGTTAGGGTTTATCAACAATTTTCAAATTTGATAAACCATAACATAATTTTGTCGATATTGAATCGACCTACAGTTGCTAGCCTTCTTCAGAGTATGCAAGAACCCAAGTAAATTTGTAGAATTCCAACTCATTTATTTTTTCCATGGCAAAAACAAACTTGTGTTGATACTTTGACATTTGATGTTGGACTCCATAAACATTTGAGGTTTCTTTTCATTTCAGTATTGCTATGGTTGGTGTGACCTTGCACCCACAAGTGCACCATCCCCCTTTCCTTGTTTTGAGGCCATTCAGTTGGATGAATCCCAATTAAAAAACCCCTAGCACACTTTTACAACCCTCATTTATGGGGGGTCTTAGCTGGGGAACAAGAACCCAATGAAAGAAAAGTGTCATGTCCATGAGCCATCCATCTGTGGTGGTGTGTTTGTGGGTGTTGGTTCAACAATTGCCAGCCTTCCTTGGAGTATGCAAGTGATAATATAGACTTGCAGATGCTCAGCTCATTCTTGGTTTTTACATGGCAAAAACAGACTTGTGTTACTACTTTGACATTTTCTTTTGAACATTTAAGCTTTATTTTTCATTTCAGTATTAAAGTTATCCCTAAAGTCACCCTCTCTTTCGCCCACTCTTTTCTATCCCCCTCTTTCAGTTATGAAATGCTGAAACTCAGCAGTTAATGCACCAGGTTCCAGAGTAATTATATTAGTTGTACATGTAGGACCAGTGAAAATATGTGTAACAGCAGTGGAGGCGCTCAGGAAAAAGGAAAAGATGGGATGAAACTCAGTTTACCAATAAAATTGGTGGAAAAACTAATTTGCATCCCAGCTATTTGGTTTTGTAAAATTTTCATTCCCAGTTACGCATTTGATGCCACTATTATGCCGAAACTGGCCGTTCTCGCCCCCTAATCGCCTGACCTGACGGATAATTTAGTGTTAGGTCGAATTATACGTACTTCAATGAGCTTCCAACTACACTAAAAAAAATTCTGCTAGGTCTTTTTGATTAGGTAGGGAACTGGAAGTGGTCGAAATGTGTTTCCGATCTACCCACCATCCAACGTTCATGGTGACTCGCTGGGGGCTGTTTGTGCACACTTGCTTGCCCCCACCTACCTACCTCCCTCCTCCCTCCCTCCCTCCCTCCCACCCACCCACCGAACCAAACTTTATTCCAACATACTTAGTCACAAAAACCTTACATCCGAGACTTAGTCTTTAGGTCGGATTCCAAAGCAAGCAAACAATGGACAAACCACGGTGCCATCCATGCTGGTCACTTTTATTAGTTTGCTACACAACAAGCTCAGAGTCCAACAAGCTTTGTTTTTTGGCCTTGCCTACCAAGGCAAGGATATTGTGTTCAGATTCATTATAGAGTATAGTAATGCTTAATGGATTTTGGCTTGACCCCTAGATGATAGATCTATTTTTATATTGAAATATGATATTTTGGGCTTGTGTTGAAACTTGAGATTAGTTATAAAGTCATACTATCTTGAAGGATTTTGGTTTCTTTTAGAGTATTTTTGAAGATTAGGTATGTTTTTGCATGGTGAACGGACCCATGTGTTCCATGATACAAACCTCAAAATTATTTGGGTTGCTTCTAAATATTATGAATATACCTTCTTAAGACTAAATGGGGGGCTTCGACTCATTTTTTTTTTAAGTCTATGATTATGTCTCATATAAGTTATATATATAATGGACAATGAATCGACACACCTCTACGTGTTGCTCAAGGCATCCTCCTTGAATGAAAATTTTATGCATACCTTTCATCAATATTTTTCATAAGGAGACATGTGGTGTGCCTCAATAGTCGAAAGGCGACATGGGGTAGTTATACACCTTCTTCCTATACACATTCCAACCCAAACCCGACATGTTTTCATCCATCATCCATATAAGTTAATGTCTTTTCCATCAAAGATTGGGTTTTCAAACATGTCCGCCAATTTTGTTCAAGTATCTATAGTGATCATCCATTTTGTAAATTTTCATCCATTTGGTGGATACTTTTAATTGGATGGAAATGGGGATTGTGAATTTGTGGACAAGTTAGGTGTATGGGCTTTGAATTCGAAAGTTTTTTTTAAAAAAAAATCTTCAACTCGGAAAGCTATAACCCAAAAATGTTTGTGATCATGCTACTACACCAACCATTGGATCTTTTGTGGAGGTCATTCAATGGCTATTACATATGTGCAATGAGGTAGGTATCACAATTGCCATCCATTTAAAAGTTGTTATCTTGATGCTTGCACTATCAAAAGGCATGAGTCCTTTTGGGGTCTACCTTGCCCTCCACACGGTGTTTTATGCATTGTTCCATAAGGTCCAATATAATTTTATGATATAGAATATAGTTTTATGTGTTTTTGAGGTACACCTAATCTCTTCAAAGATATGTGTAGTTCCCAAATTTTTGAATGTTATGTGCACAAAATTTTTAAAAAATTTAAAAATAAAAATAAAAAACCTTTTATGTGTTTTATGTGTTTTTCAACCAATTTCATTTTAAAAAGAAAATCAACAAGGGGCATAACATTTTTTGGAAGGTGTGAAATGTATGTTCCTTAAATCTTTATCACATCATTTTGGTGGGGAAGATTTTAGTGAAAAAATGTTAATCTTTTGAAGTTTGTTCAAGTTGGAAGTGTTCTATAGGACATCATTTGCTTCATAATATGTTGGAGTCTATTAAAATGCCATGACATTTTGGACCAATGTTTTTTCTAGCAATTTTTTTTTGTCTGTAGCCAAAATGGCGATCATCCATCCATAGGAAAACCAAGGTGGCAACCATCCCTAAAAAGATTTAGCTAAATTTGATTATAAATGAGATATGAAATACAAATCTTTAATCATCCTTGTATATTTTTGGCAAAATCAAATATAAAAATCTTAACATTTTTTTTTCCCCTCATTTTTGGTGATTGAAAACCTCAAAATCACTTCATTTTTAATTTTTTATTATTAATTTCTCGTTATTTTGTACCTAACTTTCAGCCTCACATTTAGGCTAAATCTTATTTTTTAATTCATCAAAGGGGTGGCCGAGCAAAATGATAAAATTGTTGCCCAAGAGACATTTAGATTGAACCTTAAGCAAATTTAAGGCTTTTGGTGGACTTGTGAGAAAGCCACGAATTATTTCTTAACTAAATTACCCCTACAATTAATAGGGAGAGTCATTACTAATCTCCTATTAATTGGTAAATTAATACACTTACATTAAGTAATAGCCTTTGATTTTGATTGCAAATATTAGGAAGTGAAAGCACTTACGGACTCCTGGTAGATAATTAAATGCCATCAAATTTCAACCCCATAGATTCATCTAAATGTTCACACGGTAGGTAACTAATTGCCCACAAATATCAATCCCATAGCTCTAAGAGGCCTCAAAATATTCACATGGTAGGTAATTAATTGGCCTCAAATATCAATCACATAGAGTTCTAAGATTCATCCAAAACATTGGACATGGTAGGTATTTAAATTGGCCTCAAAAATCAAGCACATAGAGTTCTAAGATTCATCCAAAATATTGACATGGTAGGTATTTAAATTGGCCTCACATATCAATCACATAGAGTTCTAAAATTCATCCAAAATATTGACATGGTCGATATTTAATTCGCCTAAAATATCAATCACATAGAGTTCTAAGATTCATCCAAAATATTCACATGGTAGGTAATTAATTGGCATCAAATATCAATCACATAGAGTTCTAAGATTCATCCAAAATATTCACATGGTAGGTAATTAATTGGCATCAAATATCAATAACATAGAGTTATAAGATTCATCCAAAATATTCACATGGTAGGTAATTAATTGGCATCAAATATCAATAACATAGAGTTAAGTATTCACATGGTAGGTAATTAATTGGCATCAAATATCAATCATATAGAGTTCCAAGATTCATCCAAAATAGTCACATGGTAGGTAATTTATTGGCATCAAATATCAATAACATAGAGTTCCAAGATTCATCCAAAATATTCACATGGTAGGTAATTTATTGGCATCAAATATCAATAACATAGAGTTATAAGATTCATCCAAAATATTTCACATGGTAGGTAATGAATTGATCTCAAATATCAATAACTTAGAGTTCAAAGATTCATCCAAAATATTCACATGGTAGGTAATGAATTGATCTCAAATATCCATAACTTAGAGTTCAAAGATTCATCCAAAATATTCACATGGTAGGTAATGAATTGATCTCAAATATCAATAACATAGAGTTCAAAGATTCATCCAAAATAGTCACATGGTAGGTAATTAATTGGCCTCAAATACTAATAACATAGAGTTTTAAGATTCATCGAAAATAATCACTATTAAAAAAAAAAAGAAATAAAAATTTCCCTCATTCATCACCGACCCTTCAATAATAATAATAATAGTAGTAGTATAATAATAGTAAATAATAAATCTGACAACTATTGTCTCCTTATTAATTTACCTTACGTTTCTTGAGATTACACATAATTGTGAAATATTTTATCCTTTTCGTAAATTTCGAGGTACGCAAATCTGGACGGATGTGCCCCCCATTATTTTGCACGTACCCAAATCTATTTGACAGGCCAAAGGAAAGGACAAGACACGTGGCATCCTCCCGTTGGAAATGGATGGGCAGAGATTTCCAACCAGGTTACCTATCCAGCTACCTGTCTACCTACCTACCTACCTACCTAACTGATTGTTTCTTAACATAGGTACCTACGTAGTTGCCTACCTACCTGTTAATGTTTTCTGTAGCCCCACCAAAGCGTAGGTTTGTAGGTTCCTCTATTACCCGCGATTTCTTCGGCCCCACCAAAGCGTAGGTTTGTAGGTTCATCTATTACCCGCGATTTCTTCGGTTTACACCCCCACCGACCCTAGAGACACAGAGAGAGAGAGAGAGAGTGAGAGCAGTGGGCCAAAAACGAACGGCCATACAGTCCGTCGTCAGTACTTACTTATTCAAAAAACTAAATGAAAAAAAGAAAAAAACTCGCCAAAATATCTTTCTCGGCACGTGGTTTTGCCAGATCACTGCCAGACAACACTACCGGCGTACTCCGCACGCAGCGATCTCTTATGTGTGGTTTCGCCAGCAGCTTTCTCACGGCTACTGCCGAGTGTCTCTGTTACAGTCCGAAAGGCCAAAACAGAGAAGCGAAGAGCCCTTTTCACATTAGAACGGCTGATATGCTGTCCACGTGAGATAAATTCCCCCAATTACGGATGACGTGTGCGTTTTTGATTGGTTGAAGCGAGGCCAAAAAAAGAGAACTGTGTACTCTCTCTCTGGCCACGACCGCTGAGGAGTTTGGCCTAAAACCTGATGAGTGAGAATATTCCTGGCATCTGGTCCCTCGCCGCACAAGCCCATCGTCGTCGTCGTCGGCGTCTCTTGTCCGCGCGTTTCCATCTGTCGCTGTGCCTTTCGCGACCTGCGTTTCTCGGAAGTGTGAGATTGTGGAGCAACGAGGTGGAGGTAAGGAGGGAGGAAGGAAGGAAGGAAGGGAGTTTCATCATCGCGGCGGCTGGCGATGGCGGTGATGGAGATGGCAGGCAGTATACCTTAGCGAAGTTACCAAGTTTTCGGCGCTTTTAGTTTTTTTTGGATGCGAAGCTTGAGAGAAGCTATTATTGCTGTATTATTGCTGCTGTTTTCTGCAGCGCCTTCTTGTGGTCGGTCGATAGAGTACTTCGCGTAAAAAGATAGATATAGATACATAGCAGCAGCCTCAGTCTGGTTTCATTTTTGTTGTTTTAGACTGACTGAGAAGGAATCGGACCTCGCAAGATATCTATCATTAAGAAAGAAGGATTGTTGCTTATCATCGTGGTGAGAGTCGAGGAAGAAGGTTCTTTGGTGGTTGCGTGGACGTGAAGTTTCCTGCTCGGACACTACTACTGTCGGTCCAATTTTTTCTTCTGTTTCCCCTCCCCGGTTTTCTTTGTTTATCTGGTCATTGGTTTTCTGGTCTGCCGCGGTGGTTGTGGTTTGCGGACTTGAGAGGATCTGTTTCTTTCCCCCTTTTGTTGGTGGTGCGGTTGCTTGAAGCTTTGCGACGTTTCTTTGCTTGAAGACCGCCGATAGCGCCGAATTGATTGCCGTGCTGCGGGCTGTGGTGAGGTAGGTGTTTATATATTTTTTCATCCCCTGCTTCTCTGTATGTGTGTCTTGTTTGTTCCTTGTGCTGTTTTGGATGGTGAAGAGCATATGGACAAAGCGATACTACGTCTTAATGTATTTCAAACATGTTGTGAGACTTCCCTTTTGGTGCAAATGTATCTTTGTGTGGATTGCAAGCTTTTGCTGCACATATGTGTGGCTAATACTACTGAAGCTCTATTTGCACTGGGAGCACTGAAGAAGTCTTTGAGAGGTCCACCACAGCTTACTCAAAAAACCTTCTTTGTTTTCACGTCTGTGCATTTCGATTCGAGAAAAAGCATAGGACGTGTGTGAGGTTCTGCACATCACATAAGAGGACTCTTATGGTGACTTAGCTACACAGCTCAACACTTTTTTTGCCTTCTCTGCCAGATCTGGTTATGTATGTTCTTATGCTTCATGTCTTAGTTATGTCATGTTTTATGCCGGTGGTAGGCTAGGACACCAAAGCTCTGCTGTGAGCCCACTAAACTGGAATCAAGATTTTTTGGTATATGTGCCAGCTTTGTTCTGAAGGGGTGAAAAAGAGAAATCTAAAAGTTGCCTGGAAGATGTTTATATGAGTAAGCAAAGCATGAGTATAGTGTGGCTGTTCAGTTTGTTGTCATTGGAATTTAACAGTTTATTATCTTTCTTCAATGTTCTTATGTTCATTTGCAAGCTTTTTGTCAGCAATCTGCCATTTTCTGTTCCTTGCAAGACCCATTCTGTCCCGTCTGTCCTTGGTGACTTGATTTCACCATGATTGCAAAAACCTTCTTTGAGGCAGATCTCTGATAAGTTAGTGGGTTGTAATTAGTCTTGGTAAGCAAGAGAGTTTCCCAGCTTTCAGGGAGGTTTACCTGTGTAGTTGAAATACTTAACTCAGTTGACTTCTGCTACCATGTTGGAAGTATCCCTCTGATATGAGTCTCAAGTGGGTGCTCCTGATTAGATTTGAGAATAGTACTGGGTCTATGAATCAGGTTTGTTGTGTGCTATTGCTCTAGAATTGAAGTCAGTCTACCCAAAATTCTTCAGTGAAGATCAAGTCCTTTGTGTTCCCAAAGGGCTGATGAATGGTTAAAGCTTGCTGGGGAAAACCCAAAGTGTGAGAAGGAGATTTATGGGCCTTTGAGGTGCTTGCAGCTTGGTTAGTGGTTTTGCATGGAGTTGTACACTTTGTTCTATTTCTTTGATAAGATTTGGTTTCTGTCTTTTCAAAAGGAATGGACTAATTATCAGTACTAAATTTCTTTCTTTCTGTGTTTTCCTTTCCAGCCAGGTGCTTCCCTCTTTTGGCAGTCTGTCAAGTGTGGAAGCAGGGAAATGTTGCAGAGGATTAAATCTATGGCACTGCAACCCCCTCCTTGGTTACGAAGTGATGCCACTGCGGCACATATGGCAGTGGAGATGAAAAAGAATTTGGCTGGAATACGCTCATGAGAGATTGTGGTGTGCAGCGGTATCTCCGCTGCTCTGATCAATCTAGTAATTTCCTTTAAAAGTGGGCAACCACTTTGGAGGTTAATGGCAGCCCTTATCGAGGAGTCTGAAATATACACCCATGGGTTTTCAGTAGGAGACACTTATGGAAACATGCAACCGTTCCAAGTTCATCATTGGAGGGAATCCTGCGGTTTAGATCATTGTGTGCAGCATGTGGATCAATGCTTGTTTACAAGGAAGATTCCATCTTGCTGATTGCTTATACTGCTGATTTGGAGCACCAGCCATGGATCGGTACATTTCAGTTTCACTTTCAATGGTTGGGTTGTAGGACTGTAGGAGTTCTTCTAGACTAGTTCTCTGCTCTCTTGAAGAGCTGAAATGAGGGGCTGTTGATTTTTTAGTGAAGAAGTTTGTTTTCCTTTGATGTAGGTATTGAGAATGTGATTTCAGGTAGATGTGGTTATTTGTGTAAAATGGGCACATTTGGTGTGTATAGGTACAAGGTAATGAAGCAGTTGGGTGATGGCACCTATGGGAGTGTCTGGAAGGCAGTCAATAATGAGAACAATGAGATTGTTGCAATAAAGAAGATGAAGAGGAAGTTTTACTCATGGGATGAGTGCATGAACCTCAGAGAAGTCAAGGTAATTCTTACTTTATTCGAGCATGTGCTCCTGGTTGTGGTGCTTTGTAGTTTTGTGTATTTGTTGCAGTTCTATCTAGGTGAGGTTAGCAACTTCCCTTCTTGATGACTTAGTTGCATGTCTGGAAGGTTCCTTTTCACATGTAGCAGCAATTTACTGGATGTTGTCCTTTGTTTAGATTCTCAAGAAGTCATGAAAACCATAGTGAAGCTGAATATGTTGGTGCAAGATGCATGTTTGGTCTTATGTTTTCTCTTATATTTACAAAGTGTCCAGTGTAAACTGACCCAACATGTTGTCTCTTGTGCAGTCACTCCGCAAGTTGAACCATCCAAATATTGTGAAGCTGAAGGAGGTCATCAGAGAGAATGATGAGTTGTATTTTGTTTTTGAGTATATGGTGAGCCTCTTGGTGTTTGTATCCTGATAACCATTTTCTGTTGGGTCTGTAGTAGGTGCTCTTGAAGCAGTACAAATATTCTTTCTAGTGGTTTTTCAAATTCATAATATATTGCTCTGTTCAACCTCCTTTGGCAGGAGTATAATCTTTACCAACTAATGAAAGAAAAGGATAAACTTTTCTCTGAAGCAAAAATACGGAATTGGTGTTTTCAAGTGCTCCAAGCTCTGGCTTATATGCACAAGCATGGTTACTTTCATAGGGACCTGAAGCCAGGTATGAAACACATAAATGTTGAGAAGTATATTTCTGTTGAGCATGTGTGATGTCAATTCTACCACTATCTTTCTTTCCTTTGGATGTACCCAGTAATGTATTTGTAAGATTGTTTCAACTGCTACAGGATATGGTATACAGGCACAAGCTCACATGTGCAGTACATTTGTTTGCAGAGAATCTGCTGGTAACCAAGGATGTTATCAAGGTTGCTGATTTTGGCCTTGCAAGGGAAGTCAGTTCTCGCCCACCGTATACTGACTATGTCTCCACTCGCTGGTACTTTTCACCTAACGCCTTCACTAATTCTGTGTGTTTTGTCTCTGGCATGGAGATTTATAGGTGATATGCTGGTTCTTGCTTGTACATCTTGCATATTGTTGACAGGTGGGTATCAACCTAAATTTGTAGAAGGAAATTTCATTACACTGAGAATACTGCATGGTGTTTATCTTTTAGGTATCGTGCACCTGAAGTATTGCTGCAGTCCTCAAGCTATACTGCTGCTATAGGTGAATTCTAAACCAATATGGATACCTTCTTTCTTTTACACTTGTGAACTATTGTGTAGATTTTAATGCTTTTGTTTCTTGTCAGGTGTAGCTGGTTTGATTTTATGGAATGCTTGGAACAGATGTGGCAATATCTAGTGATTGGAAGTTTAACAACAAATATCAGTTTAGCTCATGGTGTGTTTGTATCTCTGCAGACATGTGGGCAATGGGAGCAATAATGGCAGAATTGTTCACACTACATCCACTTTTCCCAGGTGCAAGGTATGTTTCAGAATTCCTGTTTCAACTTCACTGTTTTGGAAACTGTACAGCTACAAATTTGATGGGATTAAGATTGTTCTCAACTTGTCACTGGTCGAATGATCCTCTGTGGAGTTGGGGAGGCATGGTTAAATCTTAGGGGCAGATTGTCATGCATTGCTTGATAATGTCTTGAATCTTAAGCCCATGGCATGGATGTACTCACTTGTGAATTGTGGCTTTTCCGTTGAACTGACCATAGGCATTCTGGAACAGTGAGACAGATGAAATCTATAAGATCTGCAGTGTAATTGGCACTCCAAATCACCATACGTGGGCTGATGGCATGAAACTTGCTGCCTCTATGAACTTTCGGTTTCCTCATGTATGCCCTTTAATAATCCTTGCTATTTCCCATTTATCTCTCCACAAATATGCCTTATGTATTTTAGGTGACCATGCTTTGTTTGGAAATTTTCAAAGTCAAATTGCTTGGGAAGGAATGTCATACTAATTATATTTGGCAGGACAAATTTTTTGACCCACAATCCAATTGAGTTTCAATTGTGTTCTGCTTGCCTGCTTGCAGTTTCCACCAACCCACCTTTCTGTCTTGATACCTTCAGCAAGTCCTGAGGCAATTGACCTTATGTCGGTATGTACTTAGTTCCAAGTAATTACATTCTTGATTGGATGATTGATTTGACAGAGTTGTTTCATGTTGATTTTGAGGGATTTTGATCCAACTTCACCCTGATATGATTGGGCTGGTAGCTTCTGGTTAAGGAAGCTTCTTGCTTATTTGTGGAAGTTGGTGACATGAAGATTTTCTTGTGTGAGGTTAGCACATTTCATTGTTGGATCACATAGCTGACAGTTTCTTTTACTACTTGCACTCCAAATGATTTTAGATGGTTTTAACTTTTAACAATTCCAACTTCCTGCAGGCTATGTGTGCTTGGGATCCAAACAAGAGGCCAACTGCAGCACAGGCACTGCAGCATCCGTTCTTTCAGGTATGCTTATTTAGTAGGTTATGTGTAGTTCTGATTGAGTAGGTTAATTCAACCTTATCTCCATGTCTACCATGGAGGTTAGAATGTCACATTCTGTCAGACATCTTCTGTTATTGATATTTGTGGTTTGGGATTATGGCCAGCCTCTCTGGCTGTGATCTTGAACCCATATCATTGCTGCACAATCATAGTAAGATGTACACTTTTGGCACTGAGAGAGGTTCGGAGAGCCCTTGTATCCATGATGCAGTAAGAGGTTTCAAAGTTTAAAATACAATGATGGGTTGATGTTCTAGATTGGCATGCGCATTGCACCTCCTATTTCGCGTCATGAGTTGGTGCAGTCAAAGGTTTACAGTTCTCCTGGTTAGTTCTCCCACATCCAAATAGTTTTGACTTCAGGATACCCAATTCTAAAATTTATAACCATTGCATGTTTTCACTTCTCCTGGAAAATTAATCCCTTGAGCTTCAAAGGTGATTTGTTACTCATACACTAGTAGACCATGAGCATTATTTGTTCTTCACATGCTCACATTGGTGCTGGATCTTTTTTCAGCAGTTGTTGAAGTGAAGGGTCCACTTGAGAAGGATAGCCATGTGCAAGCTGTTGGTGGAGAAATACAAGTGGAACCTGTTGTGGGTTCACCTTCACCTACTGCTGAGAAGTATGGCAACTTGCTTTCAGGTGAGTTGTTTGGCCATTATAGAATTGTTTTAGGATGTAGAACCTCTTGTGGTTTTAGCCACTTCTGAGAAGTACAGCAATTTGCTTTCAGCTCAATTGTCATGCAGCCATTATTGAAGTGTTTAGAATGGTTGCTAACTAGAATTGACAACTATTTTGAAGTTCACAATGATCTCGTGACAGCTTGGGTCTTCTGGCTGGGCCTGATGTGTGGAGGTTCGAATTATGTTGGGGTGTACCTTCATTGCACTGCACTGCACTGATGAATGTTACCTCTATTGTATGTTTGCAGGGATAGGTCAGGGAAAGTTGAATGGGCCATCGAAACCGGTAACTACAGATTCTATCCTATCTATGGTTGTGCTTGTGGGCTAGATGACAATGTGTTCTGCATTGAGAGTAATCTGGTACAGTGTTCAGTGCTATAGAACAGTATAATAATCAAGTGGCCTTTGGTCTGCAGGAGTTAAGCCCAGCTCCATATGGGCATACTCCTGTAAGGCAGGCACGATATCGACCTATGATTAACCCACAAGGTACAATTTTCTTTCTTGGGGAGTTGCAGCATGCTGTTTATAATTTTCTGTTCAGTTATAATATGAAAGGATTAAGAGTTAGACCTGATGCTTATGCAGTTTGTCAGGGAATAGCTGTATTAAGTCATGTGTGATTTCATTGGTATTCTGTTCCTGATGGTGGAAAGCAACTGCATCATGATTTGTGGTGATTGTTGAGGGTGCAGTTGTACCCTCACTGGTCACATCTGGGGCTGGTCCAGCTGCCATGTCTGCGAAAGCAACTATTCCATTGTTTCCAACCCGGTATGTGTCATACCATATAATAATGTGTGGGCTCAATGGAGAGTGCTCAATTGAGTTAAGCTGTCTGATGTGTTGAGAATTCTCATCCCGACATTGTCCATGTGGTCTGACAGGCAAGTTGTACAGCCTACTGTGACAGTTCCAATGCCTGGTGCTACACATGCAGCACCCCCATTTGGTATGCGGCGAGCCTATAATGAATATCTCTCAGTGCCAGCAGGCAGTGTGACATCAGCTTATGGGCGTGGGTATACACCAGCAGGCACCTTTCGCTATGACAGTCGTGTGGGTGCTGGTGGATCCAATCGACGGTTCTGAGACTATTTGGACATAACTGATGTCGAGTTGTTGACACCAGTCTGTGCTTGACCTCTACAGTTCTGAAGGGCTGCATAAGGATTGAAGAGCAGGGATAAAAGAAGAACAGGGGAGTATGTTTTGAGAGGGATGGAAAGCAGTTAGGAACAAAATTCACATGTGAGCACTGGGATGAAGGAAGGGTGTGCACACAGGAGTGTATTTGCCAGTATACAATAAGCTTGTGCTGCAAGTCTGGCTATGGTAGAATGGAAAAGTCTCTAGTATGTGCATTTTGATGATCTGCAAAATCAAGGCTAATGCCAACCATGGTTGTAGTGGGAGGAGGTTCTTTGCTTTGGGGGGTGTTGTAGCTTTAATGAGGTTTTCAGTTCCACTAATATGTGAAGTAGTGTTTGGGGAAAGATCTGGGAGTCGATCAATGTTCGATCAATGTTATGCCAGTTTTTTTCCTGTTTGCGGTTTGTAGTTTTGATTTTATATTCTAGTACAGTCTGGTTTGAAAGGGACGGGCCATGCAACTGTGTCCAGAACGGATTTTTTTTGTTGTTACATGGTTTTTGTGATAATATTGAAACTGTTTCTTTATGTTCATCAGTTTGCAGGACACAAAAGGAATGAGAAATATGGATTGAGCCTGGTTTATTGGTGACTTTCTGTTACATCAATCTTCTTGGTTTCTGGACAAAGCTTATATCATGAGCACAGTATCATCTGCTGTTTTGTTTAAAATATTGACTTCCAATATTGAGGAGTGCCAAGCTTTTTGTTCATATTTTGGATACACATCCATGACATAGGTTTGCACATGATGGTGAAAGCTATAGAGTTCACATTGTTTACTGATCACCCAATCTCACTGGACACTATTTTGGGACTTATATTGCATGAACCACTTGTTTTCTGTTCCTCTCTTGCGGCTTCAGATATACCTTGACAGTGCACTTCACTGTTCTGCTCTGGAAACCACTGTCGCACTTCACTGTTCTGCTCTGGAAACCACTGTCGCACTTTTGTTTTCTGTTCCCCTCTTGAGGCTTCAGACATGCCTTGACAGTGCTCTTCACGGTTCTTCTCTGGAAACCATCGTCGTACTTCCATAACCTTGACCGAAAAATCATGGATGCACAGTGGAGATGAGTCATCAACTGTCTCCCTATTTGGGCTGATGTGAAGCAGTAGTAATGTCTGTACAGAGAACCCACAGTGTTCTGCATCAAAAATGGTTTCTCCTTGGTGATTTAGCTCCAAGCCTTGTACAAGATTACATTCACATAATTGTTCACCTCACCCAAAGAAGTGTAGTCATGGTAAGGAAAGACAAAATAGCTAGAGACACATGATTCAGGGGAACAAAAAACAAAGATGGGCTGTTACTTGGACTGAAACATAATGAATTCTGCATGCTACTAAGCTTGGAGAGTGCGCACCCATTTGCAATATTTTCTCATGTACCTTTGCAACACTGCCACAGAGACGGCTCATAGCTTGCATTTCAGCCCATGTATTCAACCTCTGTTCATGCATTTCCCACATCACGACAACTGCATAGCTGCATTGAGTCCACCCAATGATATAAAATGCTTAGTTATCAAGCTCACAAACACTGAACCAGTGGGTTGTAGACTCAATTCTCTTGACCTTGAAATGTGTGGAAATGGTAGTTATCTGGATAGGCTACAAGGTAGCATATCAATCCTCTCAGCTGCACCTTGAGATTTTAAGGAAAGGAAAAAAAGCTCACTCTGAATGTACAAGAGCAGGGTGGTGACGGTAAGCCATGAAATCTGCACCAAACTGAAGGCCTGCACGCACCACCCAATGCTTGGAGCGCAAATGAGCATAAGCTTTGTACAAGTGCACAAACTGTGGCTTGCTATTCTTCATGATTCTCCAGACCTCCTCCTCACTCAAAATTGCACAACCCTGTTGCGTCAGAATGACGTTTTTCAACACAAACAGCCATCAACAAGCATGAACCTAATGTGTACATGAGAGGTGGAAAAAAGGTGTGAGAATTGGAAATTAGACAGATGATCCGAACTGCAGGGATGCGCATCACAGTAATACAGCATGGGTGCACTGGTTTCTTCTTCCTAAACCCACATAAGAACTGGAAAATGGGTGCGAGAATTCAGAAGTGAAAAGGTGATCAGAACTGCACACAGCAATACAACATGGGTCCACTGGATTTCTTCCAAAAGACTATACTTGGTATACTAAGACTGCTGCAGCTGAGATTGCATCAGTGAGACTAAAGGATGGTGGTTTTTAATCAACCTCAGAAGTCTGCTGCTGGTAGATGCAAATGCACTTCAACTCTGAGGTGAGGAAAAACGCCTCCTCCAAACCCAGCTCAAGAAATTGCATCTCCTGTGATAATGACGATGATTCTTCTTCTTCTTCTTCTTCAGCAGTCCCAAGCTCGGGAACCATAGGTGAATCTTTCACAATTCAGGAAACCACGGTACTAAATCAGTAGACACACAAAGCTCTTTCTTCCCTCATCATCGAGAGCAGCAAGCGAGAGAGAGAGAGAGATGCCTGGAACCTTGGGAGCAGGAGACATCATCACCTTCTCCATGGGTTCCAGGCATCATCACCATGGAAGGAGAGCATCACCATGATGAGAGAGCTCCATGGGGGAGAAACCCTATGGTTTACGGTTTTCCCCTCATAGAGCTTGCCTTTCTTTCACTGTGAATTGTGATGTTCAAAGCTTACGAGAGGGAGCTGCTGACTTCACCAAGCTTGCCGAGGAGGATGTCGCCGCCGTTGCGGCAAGAATTGGACGGCCAAAACAAGCACGGTTGAAGATGTGCATCTGTTGCGGATTTGCAGGTAAGACCACTGACGATGGTGTAAGAAGAGATTCTAGAGGCTGCTCGTGCCACTTCTGCATCTGATCGTATAGTGAGGAAATCGGCTCTCCGAGCGCAACCTCAGCTGCTCTTGAACCCTTCCATCGCGTACCTGACCTCCTCACCACCTTCTTCATCGTTGTCTCTTCTGCTCGTCTCTCTTCTCTCGGATCTCTCTTGGGCGTGATCAGGAGCATTGCACTCCTGAAACCCTAGGCACAATCTTCTCTCTCTCTCGCTCTCTCTCTCTCTGCAGAAGAGGTTGGAGCGGGGCGGAGGGGGGGGGGCGAGCGATGGGAGCAATTTCGACGCCGAATTTGCAGCTGCTAACGACGTTGGCGTCGCACTGTCTGCTGCGCTCCCAGCATGCCGTGCACTCCTCCAGGGAGCAATTGCAGCAGCTGATGCAGCCGTTGCCGGCTGGTTTCCCTCCTGGTCCGCGAGAGTATGACCTGGCCTGGGATTTGGCGCGCGATCCCTTGCACTGCTTGGAGTCTCTGCGTGCTCGCTATGGTGATTTGGTCGGATTCAAGCTCGCGTCTCGACCGATCGTGCTCGCTTCTTCTCCGTCAGTATATGCAGATTCTTCTTGTTCCCCCTTCTTCCGTTTGTGCAGGGAAGAATGCTGTCGTGACGCAGTTTCGTAAGTTTCTTTGGTTTTGAGATGCTGGAAGGCATCATGTTGCAATTCTTCCACGAGATCTGAAATTGTTTGCTGTGCATGGCTGCGGGCAGGTCTTATGCTCGAGAAGTCTTCATAACACAGAGCAGCACCTTTGTGAAGGTTAGAGAGACTCCTCTTCTGTTCTTCGTCTTCTTGTTGTTGTCTTCATTGTTTCTGGAATTCCGATCAACCCCAGAGGGGAAAGAAAAAATCCATGCTCCTTTGTGTCTTGGTCTCTTTTGGCAATCTCTAGTTGCTCCACGCAGCGCTTTTCCTTCAGCTCTACAGGAATGGAAAATCCATGCTGTTGAAAACCAAAACCATCTTGCAAAAGGGAGCTATGAATGATGATGGCTGTGATGATGATGATGATGATAGGCAGGAACAGCTTTCTTCCCAGGCAGCAGTCTTGCAGGGAATGGCCTTCTTGTTAGTGATGGAGATACTTGGAAACGGCAGCGTCGACTCTCAAATCCTGCATTTCGCAAAGCTGCCATCAACACATATGCACAGGCACAGCTCTTTCCCATCCCCCCTTTCCCTTGTCTCCAAGACTGGAAACTATCAAGTCTCTTGCTGCTCCTTTGCGTCAAGTCTCTTGCTGATGTGCTTTGAATTCAGGGAACTGTCCTTTTGTGCAAGGTTTGATTTTCAAACTCTACAGAGCTCAGGCAGACTGTAGAATCAACATGTTGTTGTTTGTGGCTCTCAGGAGAAGCAACTGTGTGTGTGTGTGCGCACATGCACAATTGTGTTGGAAAACAATAGTTCTGGTATTGATGCATACCAGCAGCTGCAAGGAGAGATTCTCTCCTTAGTGTTGAATAGAGAGTCCAGCAGTTGTGAATGTGAAGAAAGTGTAATGTGTTTTATGTGTGGATTGTTGTGCACCATGTCCAGTGAGCAACTCCTATCTATCAGAAAAAAATTGTGTAGGTGCACATCCATTGAACGTGCCTCTTGTAGTGAGAGCAACCATAATACATTCTGGCTGCTTCAAGCAACCAGAAAGAACCAGCAATTTGGCTTTCGGTGGGGACAGAGAATTTGCTCAATAACAAAGGAGAAGCTTGATGCAGCACTTAGTGATGCACTGCAGCTAAAATTGGAGGTGTTATGGGGTTTATGGATGAATAGGCAATGGTGAAACTAAGCAACAAAATGGTGAAGCAAAAATGGTGGCGAGGTGGGGTGCGAGATGTGTATATGGACTTCAACGAATTGACAATTGAGATTGTAGCATCTGCACTCTTTGGAGCCTCTGAGGTTTCAGAAGACATGGTTGAGGTCGGTGCAGCCATTTCCTCAGCATTCCAGTTCTTCACTCGGTCTGCCACCTCCATGTTCATTGGTGTGTGCTGTGGATAGCAAGCTCTCACCTCTTGATACAGGAATGTGCACTTTTATGAATACATCATCTTGGTCATGCATGCATGTTATCTCATTTGTATGCACTCTGCGGCCAGCTTGTCTTGTATTTGGTTTGATATCCTATATGAGGAGTTTGGAGTTCTGGGAGAAGTCCTCAGAAATTGCATTCCTCATGCTGTGGAGATTCGGCTATGGTGAGAAGCAGGGTGGGTGAACAATCCAAGCTAAATGCACTGTTGTGCTACTCATTAGAGCTGATTACAAACTATGTGAGATTCAAAATTTGCAGGCTGATGTGCACAATCATGTTTTCTGCACAGACGTATGCACTGACTGTGCAATGAAGGTAATGTCCTCCTTTTGCATTGCTGCAGTGCCTGAGTGGTTTCCAACTATCGACAATCTTCAGTACAAGGCAGCTGTGACAAGATTAGACAATGTTGTTTATCGCCTGATTGCTGAGAGGAGAAGTGAGCTGGCTTCATCTTCAGCACCTGCACATCAGGACCTCTTGACAAGACTTTTACAGGTGCAGCTGTGTTACCTGTTTGACTTGAGGACACTGTACATGATCACGTGTATGGCCAAAGAAAAATTCTGAATTTTATACTTGATTCCTTTGCTGCCCAGCCTGTACTCCTTGACATCTGATGTGCCTCTGCAGCCTTTTGAATGGAGTTTTGGTTGCTGTCAGGCAAGAGATGAGGATGAGTCAGGGATGGATGATCAAACATTGCGAGATGAACTCATGACACTCCTTGTTGCAGTATGTGTTTCCTGCCCTCCTGTGCTTCACTTGGAGCAAATATGTTTGCCACAGCCCAGTGTTACCTGATTATTCATCCTGTGCATCTTTTGTTCAAAAGTGACTTGGTGTGTTCTCTAGTAAGGTTGTGTGATTACAGACCTGGAGCATGGGACTACAGCAAGAGGATGAGAGTGCACTTGCTTTATTATGTAAGTTGATTTTTTCAAACTGGCAGGGACAGGAGACATCTGCAATCTTATTGTCCTGGTCAATGGTTATGCTGGCACTCCACCCCCACATACAGGAGCACCTATTCCAAGAAGTAGTAGAGGTTCTGGGCAGCCAACAACCCACACACAATCACGTATCACAGCTTAGGTGGGCCTGACCCTTGTTTTACTTCTTCCTTAGTTTTTCCACTTCTGGTATCTTTGTACTTAGCTGATTTGCCAACCAACTGTAAAATAGACTTGCTCAAAGGCAGTAGCACCATTCTGCAGCAGGCTCTTACGACTGACCAGTTCACAAAATAAATTTTGGGACATTTTATGTTGAACAATCTTCTAAGGAATCAGATCTGGCATATAGAGGTCAGCACCATACTGAATGCCCTTGAAGTTCTTGCTCCTACTTCCTATTTCTGAGGACATTTTGATCTTGTGAATTTGCTTCCAACTTGTGGAAATTGTTGGTCATGATTCTGGTGCAGCTATATGGAAGCATTCATCTGGGAAACATTGCGGTTGATGCCACCAGCTTACATTGTGGGTCGATGTGCATGCCATTCCACTCACCTGGGAGAGTGGCATCTTCCAGTGGGAACCACTGTATTGGTGAGCCCTTATCTTCTTCATCGGGATCCAACATTCTGGCCTCGGTATGTCATCCTGTTTGCCACAATCAAAACAGAATGCAGTCTTGCTGTGCAGTCCAATTGAGATCTGATTTCCTTTCTCATGTCTGAGTTAAGACTGAAAAGAAACACTGTTATATTGTTGGTGGATCAACCCATGGTCAATTTGCAGTCTGAGGATGTCTGTATTGGCAGTGCATTGGAATTTGACCCATCAAGATGGCAACCTGGTGGTGACGCCAAGGAGCATATGGAGAATGACAGCTACTGGCCATTTGGTGGTGGTCCTCGTAACTGCATAGGCATGGGTTTTGCAATGCTTGAGGTCTCACTGGTATGAACCATTTCTGTTTTTAGCAGCTCCATCTTTATGCTCTCTAGTATTTTTCATCAAAGAACATGATGACTGCTGAAAATGGTTGATCTTGGAAGTGACTTCTTAATCCAGGATGACTTGTGTAGGTTCTGGTCACAATTGTGAAACGTTTCAAGATATCCTTACCAGAAGGAGTACCTGCACCTACACCAAGAGCAATGATTACTCTACGGCCAGAGAGTCAGGTCAACTTGCAATTGACCCCAAGACAACAGTCAAGAGGGCAGCAGCATCAGGTAAATGGGAGGTTAAAAGAACAGATTGGTGGCACTTAGGATCAGAGATGGATTCAACTTTGGTCACTCAGTGTGAAATATTGAAAGAAATGAGAAGATCAAGGTTCACATATGATCAGCTTAAATGAGCTTGTACGTGAATTAATTTGAGTAAAGATTTTGAAAGCCAGGAGAAATTGAGCTCCACAGATGATTCATTCGTATGCTCATTGTAATATGAATCTTCCAAGCTGTTAAGAGCAAAATGTAATACGTTTTGAGTTTTCTTCCATCATTTGAAATGTGGAAGGTAATCCGATCAAAGTTTCTGGAGTGCATCTACAGTGTTTGATGATATGGGCAAAAAGATCATGATGAGTGATGATTTCCTTGACCCTCTGATTCTACAAGGTGTTCAGTATCTCCTGGTCGACCCATATTCATGATGGAAGTCTTCTGCTCAAGTGGGAAGAGAGCTTACTGAGATCTGCCAATGTGCTTGCTTGGTTGCTTCCTCCCATGGGTGTTGTCTGAGGTTGTTATATTGCTGGTAAAAGTTCCTAACAACTTTGCAGTGCAGACAAAGAAGAGGTTTGATTGTGTGAAAAAAAATTGGAGTTGTGCAGCGTGCCAAATTCTACAAACATTAAATTCTGAATTCTTGTGCAGCTGGACTAGCAAGTTCCATGGCCTTCTTAATGTTATTCCCGGAACAGAAGGTCATGTGTACAGTGCACATTTTGAGAGAGTTTACTAACAAGGCATTCATTTGTTACCTTTGGTTGAACCTGAGTTATATACATAGTAGCCTAGTCATGTTTAAAAGACTCTTCTATTAACTCCCTCATGCCTGACGAGCAGGGTTTATTTTATTTTTTCAATTTTGTGAACTGGCTATCATCCACCAGAGGACTTTCCTAAATTTGGCTACAGGTCAGAGAGGAAAGTAGATAAATTTTGTTCAATTTTGTGAACTGGCTATCATACACAAGAGGACTTTCCCAAATTTGGCTACAGGTCAGAGAGGAAAGTAGATAAAATTTGGAACCCTGTTATATGTTGGTGACATGCTAGACCATATTGTCTAGATCTGGCAATTTGTTTTTGAAAATCATTCAATATATGGCTAAAGCCATTGTTTCCAAAAAAACTTCCTTTGTATGAGTTACATGCCCCTTTTTTTTGGCTGCCAAGTGGCGAAGAAGATGGGCCACCCAAAAGACAATTCTGCTACTGATGAGCCAAAAATGTGTGTTTTTTTTTTAATAAATTTGAAATTGATGCAACAAGAAGCATAAATTAAAATTCTTTTTCCAGATTTTTGTTTTTAAGGCCATGTGGATTACTTTTGAAATACTCAACAATAAAAAATGTCTTGTAGTAGCTGCAAAAGCTCAACTCCATCATTCATGAATTGGGAAAGGGATCTCAATTACGTCATAATTGTTGTCATCAGGTGCTTTTGCATACAAAAGTTTTGCAGCTACTTTCTCTCCACAACACTCCAAATTGCATTGCATTTCATTTCATGCATCGCGCAATTCTTGTCGCCTTTCTGACCCATAAATGAATCATCTACGGGTCTTGTTCATCAAAGTATTGTCAGAATTTGAAAGGCCAGAGTGAACCAGCACACCATGCAGGATGGATGATATGTGCCGACAAAGAAACATTTCCCCACTAGGTAGCTAACCATGGTGGTTACCTATATACCAACCAACCAACCAACGTTGCATGGTTGTATGCTTTGTTGCATGGTTGTATGTTTTATCCAGTTATTCATAGGCATCCATTATATATCCGTTTATAACCTATATGTAACCGCAAGCAGAAACAAGGGGGTGCGTCACACTGTGGCCTTGCCATTTATATTTTAAAAGTATCTTAAGGCAAAAGAAGATTTATGAAAACTCAAATATTTCACCATGCAAAAATATAATCTTCAAAAAATCCTCTAAAAGAAACTGACATCCTTCAAGATATTATAACTCTATAACTAATCTCAAGTTCTCAACACAAGCCAAAATATCATCTTTCAAAAATCCTCATATAAAAATAAAATCCTCATATAAAAATAGACTTATTACCTAGGGGCCAAAATTCATTAAGCTACTATACTCTATAATGAATCTAAACACAATATCCTTGCCTTGGTAGGCAAAGCCAAACATCTAATAACTGGAATAATAGGAGGTTTGGGAAGTGCACATATAAGCAGAACATGTTAAAAGATTTTCATTTTCAAGTACATTGGACCCAGTTATGTGGTTCATCTACCGTGTCCAGCATGTGATCCCAATCATTGTTATATGAATTTGCAGTCTCCACACCATGGATGATTTCATGGATGATTTCATAGACTTAGAAAAGCTGATCTGATTGAGATCACTAGAGAATGAATTTTGAGTGCGAGGTGATGTTATTATTTGCAAGACGAGGGTCTGGAAGAGTTTTTGTAATTGAACCTCATATACTACTCTATTTCAAATTTCAAGACTCTTGTCTTGAATACAAATTTTTATTTTGAGATCAATATATTGGATAAATACATTGGAGTTCACTTCAATATACTCAGATTGTAGTAGAATGCATATTCTACATAACTGCTCAGTTATGAGTCACTTCTTATACAACTGCTTTATGACATAACCGCAGGTTAATTGTAGGCTAAATAAAGATTTATACATAACTTCTTTAGAAAACCACTCCTGCATTCAAATAGATAGTGACATATATGTTAAGCTTCATTAGATTCAATTAACTTAAACTATAGAATTAAATCAAATCCATTTTTTTCATTTATCCTTAACCATAGATATCTCAAATAGAGATATAACTGCCCAACACTAGTATTGACTCCTACCCATCCACATTAATCTCCCTACCTAGTAGCCAACAAGTGCTTTCCCTCCTTGCATATGTAGATAGTAACCAATTTACATTCCCTGCCTACTTACCTTTGACACTTAACCTTCTCTTCAGAGATTTTCTATTCCTGAAAGGAATTATTCCCTCCTCTCTCACAATGCATAACCTCTCCCTCCTCTTCTTTTTCTTTCATACATCATCCAGACAGAGAATTATCATAAACTAGTGGTAACCCGTGCCTGCAAGGCACAGACGGTTTTAGATGATTTTAAAATTTTCTAAAAATTAATGGTTTAAAATATCCTTTTTTCTAATAGTAAAAAATAATCCAGTCTTATAATTTCAATTTGCAACGTCTTTTAGAGTCGGACGGGCTCGGCACCGGGCACACCGATGGTCCAATGGTCCAATGGTCACATTCTTTTTGGGTTGTCCAGTGGCCCAAAAGCCACAGTCGACCAATCACGCAAGGGCCCAAAAAATCCCATGTTCATACTGCTGGCCATTGTTTTGTAACGTGTGTGGGTGCGTGTGTGTGTGGTTTTCTCCACTGGCTGAAAAGTTGTGTTCGACCAATCACAAACCATTATTTTCTGGGCCCAACAGAATTCATCCTATTCACATTATTACTGAAGCAGTTAGGTGAAAGCAAAATGACGTCAAAGAAAAAGAAGCTGCGCACAAAAAGAAAGAAAAACTGTGAAAAAGAAGAAAAAAGAGGGTACCAAAGAAAAAGGGGCCAGGATTCGAAAGAAGTAAGAGATAAGTAAAAGACAGACGGACGGACGGACTAAGTGAATTAATATATAGGATGTTCATCAATGGAGAGAAGGAGGGTTATATGTTTTTTCATCCATTTACAAGAAGGTTATAAAACTTTTTATCCATTCACATGAGAGTTAAAGAGTAACTTTCAAACCTCTAAACATAAGATTATGTCTTGTGTTAAAAGAACTTGGTTGAAACAAGCATGCATTAAAATTAAGGATGTTTCTACTCGTGCAAGTGCACTCAAGGTGTTGGGAAATATAATGTAGAACACAAATTGCCCAAATGATCAAGAGTTGGATCGATGGGCAAAAGCTGAATTAGCAAAGGTAGCAAATGAAATGCCCACTATTAATTCCTTTTAGAGTTTTGTAATGTTTGAATGATTACAAAAAACTCAAATGTGGGTGGTGGGTAACCATAACTAACCTTGTGCAGGGTAGGATCCTAATGCAACCATTGAAAACTACCATGCAAGTCTTAAGGCCACCCTTCGTTCTTTCAAGGGTAGATTCCATGGGAGATGTGCAGATTGGGCAATACATGAACTAGTTGGTGATGTTTTACTTCATTATTGTTGCATTTCTACATTTGGTTATTTTATGTAAGTATAGGCATCACAATTTGGATTTTTTTATTTGTTTGAAGTAAATTGGATTAGATTTAAACTTAAGACAATCATTTAAAAAGAAAACTCCAACAAACATTGGTGAACTTGAACATATGAAGTATATTTATGACAAAATAATACTCATCACAAAGTATGAAAAATTGCATACATATTTCAAAACTAGGGTTGTGGGTGGAATTTTTTGGTGGATTTTTTTGTGGTCACTATTATTGATATACATCAATTGAATCTAGGGCCATTTGGAGGTTCAAATTTTTGGCTGAAAATTCATTCAAAATATATGTTTTTTTTTCATTTTTTTCAGCAATAAAAGAAAAATATTGTATGTATTTTTTTAAAAACCAATACCAAATGAAAAAGAAAGAGATTTTAAGTTGGGAGTTGCATTATTTTTTCAGATTATGTTTTTTTAGTAATTTCTTATGAATCACAAATATGAAGCTCTATGGCTAACAAAAAATTGCACATTATAATGTTGTGTACATTGATTTTATTCAATCATTTTCATCTAACCATTGGATTGAAATTAATCTTGATTTAAAGTGAATTTGAGTTCCAAAATGTTGTTATGCATTTCTAAGGCTTTTTGCTTATGTATAGGATTGTCAAAGGATGCCATCAAAATTTTAACCTATTGCACACTATGATACTAATTATACATCACCTTTTTGGTGAAAATTGGCTCACCCCTAATGTGTTTTCACCCTATGGGGAAATGCCCCTCGACAATTAGTAGAGCAACCCTAAACACATTACACATGTAACAATGATAAACATTAATATAACATAAGTAACTTGTGATCTATGTTACTAACTTATAAATGTTATGAGTTCCTTATTAATATAATAATACTTGGGTAATGTTACTTGTTTCACTATTGCATATTATGATTTATGTTTGTTACATGGATTACATGTTCCATTAAGGGTACATGTTACATTTAATTACTTATTAACATTACATGGTTTTACATGTGAATGTTGTTTGTTACTATTAATGTAAGCTATAATAGCTTTTAATGTACTTGGGTTACATGTTAAATTTTTTTTATTACTTGTCAATTTACTACATATTTATATTACTTACATTGCATATGCATCCTTTATACCTTAAGTATTATGTCATTGCCTAAATACAAAAATAAACAAGTTTGAAGATTATAACTTGAT
>Ga0116231_10005312_pt1 | contig 25420 bp, 24 predicted proteins | sample S1TSphgellanicum_2_FD_89695 | JGI IMG/M metagenome (GOLD analysis project Ga0116231, IMG submission 89695) | Host-associated microbial communities from peat moss isolated from Minnesota, USA - S1T2_Fd - Sphagnum magellanicum MG | ecosystem: Host-associated > Plants > Peat moss > Unclassified... | reverse complement strand
TTGCAGCCAAAAAATAAAAGGGTGGGGGTGGGGGTGGGGGGGCGGGGTGACGGACGAGGACATTTGGTGTAGGGTAAAAAGCCTAAGCAACAGGGCTGTGCAGAAACAAGGGACATGAGCTGACGCAGGACCCCCATAGTTCCGCACAGCCCTCCTACGAAGGCACTAACTATCCCACGTAAAGACAGGGTTCATATTCTGTTTCTGTTCAATGAGTGTGGGATATCTGACAGATGCAATGCCGGATGGGGGTGGAGTGCACAATGTGAGAATTGTGCGAAGCAAATGCGGGCGATGAAAAGAGGGTTTGTGTAATTTCCCACGAGAAAGCGTGCCAAGCGAATGCAGGCAATGAAAAGAGGGTTTGTGTAAATTTCCCATGAGAAGTGTGCGAAGCAAATGCAGGTGATGAAAAGAGGGTTTGTGTAATTTCTCATGAAAAGTGTGCAAAGCCAATGTAGGCGATGAAAAGAGGGTTTGTGTAAATTTCCCGTGACAAGTGTGCAAAGCCAATGTAGGCGATGAAAAGAACGTTTGTGTAAGTTCCGGCACTTGGTCAAAGCATAACCATATATGGTCAAAGACAAAAATGTTCCTCATCCCCCTCCCCAACTTTCCTTTACTTTGATTTGCTTTGTTTCCGCATCCCGTTACGGTATGTCATTACCATACCACCACAACTATACCCCTACCTATTATTCCACCTTTTGCAATTTTAGTTCTGGACGAATGACCGGTGGTGCTAACTGCTAAGTGAGAAATCTTGTGAAAAAGAAGTGTAGTTTAAAAGCTTCAAGGTGGGGGAGGTGGGGGGGGGTGGCGGGCATTCCCTAAAAACAATGGGCCTATGACCATGTGCTAAGCTGAATCCTGTCCCACATGTTGAGAATGTTCCCCACCCCAGGTCTTTACTTATCGTAAAGCATCGTCGTACGAATGTTATCATGAACCTAGACATATGTAGGTTACAGGGGCATAGGAGAGAGGGTACATGTTTTTTAACCTATATTTTAAGAATTGGGATTTTATGCCTACTTTTTAGTCCTATGGTTTTTTTAACTCTTAAGGAGTAAGCATAATATTTTGTGTGGAGGGATATATATCCCCTCCTACTACTACTACACTTAGGAAATTTGATCCCTTTCTCTCTTAAGGAGTAGGCATGATACTCCTTCCTCTCTTTCCTAAGAAGGATATACATTCTGTATTCCCTCGTACTACTACTACACTTAGGAAATTTCTCTATGTGACAAGTTCTTTACATCGTAGTAGGTAAAGCCCAAAGCTGCAGGCTTTATCATACGTGAAACACTAGTATGTCAAAGTTTTTCCCTGTGATACCCATTGGGTACAATGGGACCCAAAAAAAGGGGCAGGAGGGGGGCTGGGGCCACTTGAAAAAACAAAATGCTGGAGTAACTAATTTTTTAAAACAGCAGTTCATTTTTCAAAATGCTGCCCTCAAAAGCCAAGGAACAAAATAGGCTGTGAAATGTGGGTCAAGGTGAAAATCAGCACCTACACTACATTGGTACCTTGTAGGTTTAGCTTCTTGAGTGAGGTCTTATAGTGTCCATATTAAATCCAAGAAATGTTAGATTTGAACTCAAGGACCTTGATGGGTTCCTGGCAAACATGTTTCTCCTCTTAGTTATAAAGGTTTCTGGATGTCTACACAAGCAGGCAAATGAATTTGTTTTTTTTATTGATGTGTCAATATGGCATGGGGAGTGAAGGGCACTGGAAGCCTTCCTCTTTCAATTTTACACATATTTTATAATCAAAGGGTTCCAGTGATGTTACAGCGAGTGCATGCAACCTCTCTTTTGAAACATGCTATTGCAATAGGTGAGGGTTCATCTAGGCTAGGCGTCCTAGCAAAAGGTCCTCCCTTTTCGTTATTTATATGTTTCTCATGACGAGAGGGGTTTGAAAAACTTGATGTTCCCCTTGTGGTCACCCTTTTAGGTGGTTCATTTGTCTTCTTGGATGTTGGTCCTTCCATTTTGTCCCTTCTTTTTCCCTTCTTTTTTTTTGGGGGTGCTTTGGTTAATTTATGGGCAGTTGAAGCATGGGGATATTATAATATTCAGAAGCAATTTTAACGAATTTTGAGGTTTTGACCATGGTACCAGTTTAGGTGCTGGTTCACCCAAGGTGGGGTAACATACCCCCTCCAGATGCGCCACAGAAATCCCAGCAAGGTTTGTGACTTGAGTAGAAATGCTTTCAGGTTATTTTTGCATTGCCCTGTTTGCTCCCATAGGATTCCCTCTGGTGCCATGATAACACCATTGTTGCAAGTTCAGTAAGTATTGGGTTTGTTATGAAAGAAAATAGAGGTGGGGTGGCGGGGGCGGGGGGGAGCTGACAGAACTAATTTCTTTATCAAGAGAGATCCATGGCCAGTGTGAACCAACAGCCATGATTGCACTGTGAGGAATGTATGGATGGATGGATGGATGGTGGGTGGACAAGAAACACTTTTCCATTGGGTTCCAGTTCCCAAGTTAACCATGACGGTTAGGTTAGCTTGGATATTATATACACACACATATTTGCTTACCTTGTAATCAACGTTTATTTGTGGTGAAATTTCGCAACTTGGTGATGCTTTTTCAACAAATGAAAAATTGAAAAAAATTGTGATTTTTTCAGATTTTTTTTGCTATTTTTTGAAATAAAAATAATTAAATTAACCAGATCTAGACCTAGGCACTTCATAGGTTGTCACTTGTAGCAGCACTTTTGTAAAAATGCTACAGCCAACCTAGGACAGTCACCATTTAATGCTAATTGATGTAGGGGATCCTTGCCAATTGACCTAATTGAGGAATTTGAACAAAAAAAAACTCCACTTCTAACTAATTTTGGGAGGGTATTGTATTTTTAAAAGACCAACTGGGTTGTATATCTAAATTTTTGAGGGTTTTGCTAACAATTAGGTCTGGATAGGTCCAAATATTTTTTAGATTAAATGCTTGGTTGGTACAAATACCTAAACTATTGGTGTAACACTTGCTAATACCAATAGTTGTGATTTTTGATGTTTGATCCCAATGTTGGTTTGATATATAAGCATGGGCTTGCTATCAATAGTGATATCAACATTAGTAGCAAGGAGGTTAGCAGTCTGGTATGAGCCTTAATACCAACATCAGTTGGTAGGTACTTGAGGGTATTACGCAAATAAAAAAAAATTTATATTAGTTTTAAGGTCCATTCACACTTGGTTTTAAGGACTCTAGTATTAAGTCCCCGAACACCAAGCTAGTCATTTAGAACCTAAACCTATTTACCATGAAGATTTCATGTTGAGTTAACATTCACTTAATATTAAGTAATCATCCACTTAAAACTGGGTGCCACTTAAGATGCCACCTAGATTTTCACTTAACATTAGGTGTGAATTGCACCTTTAATATCAAGTATATCCTTGGCTGATGCCAGTCCAAAAATCAGTCTTCTACCTAATACCAGGACTAGTTGGTATTTTCAAAAGTGGATATCAGACCAACACTACTTGATACTAACCAATATCAATATTGAAACAATATTTCATGATGGTGTATTACCTTCATTGAAATGGCAAGTTGTATTTCAATATTTTTCTGTACTAGGAGGAAGAACAGAAAAGAAAAGAAAAGAAAAAGGCAAGTTGAAGAAAAAGCTGAACTTTTTGAGTTTTAAGTCTTAGTTTTCAAAATATAGTTAGTACCATAGTTCAGTTATTGAAGGTCACCAACACAAACACAACCCACCCTCCAAGGAGCTTTTCAATCACAAATGAAAAAATAACTCACCATACTGGACAACACTCCACTTGTCCATTGAATTGCATGAAGCCATTATAAAAAAAAATGCACCATCACTAGGTAGTTTCTTAAACCCTAAGTTCTCCATAAATATTGGGTAGCACCCCCTCAATGAGAAAGGGGGGGGGGGCAATAGTAGTCTCCACCTGTACAATTAAAAGTCATGTACCAACCACATTGGGTATCATTGAACCCACCATCTGAGGTAAAAGAAGAAGAGGTATCATTTAACGGAATTCCAACAAGTGTTTTCCACCTGGGTTTCATTATACCTGCCTGACACTGCTCGTAAAGCCTTTGGCCTGATTTTTAACACTACAAAGAGTGGGTTTTATAAAACACAAATTGTCTCTCATCTCTTGGGAGACCATTCTGGTTCTTCATCGGGAAATTATGCTACTTCTTGGGGGAGCGTTATACATTCTCATTGGGCTTTCATTGAGTGAGTTAGCTTTACGCCATGGCACACCCTTGGGCTGGGGTGTTGCTAAAGAAATGAGCCCTTCAGTCTCCAGACTGGGGGGGGTCCTGTTCTTTCGAGAATGTCCCCAGCTCTCTAGTGTTACACTTCATATAACTAACCACCTATTTACTTACCTACCTACCGATGGGACTGGGATATCTATCCTTTCTAGCAAAGTGAAACCTGATGGCAACTCAACCAGGGTTCATCCAGAACTTCGCTACCTACCACCATAGGCTTCCTAAGGGAAGGTGCACTGGCTGCTGTTGGTTCACTTTGGGCCTGATCCATGCCTCTTGAATTTTGGTTCCAAAAGTAAATATGAACAGAGTCCATCATGTCCATCTTGTTTTGTGTTGATTGAGCCAATTTTGTGTGTTCTCATGAGGAAACAAGAACTTTTCAATCACATATTAAGGCTAGGGGTATTTGAAATGGTCACATGATGTTGTATACCTTTGGCCCTTTTGCAAATACCCATAATTTGTAGTCAACGCTTCTCTTTTCAGAAAACCAGAAAGTGTCAAAGGGGAAACCCCCATAGTACAAAGCTGGGAGGCAGAGCAAAAGCATAGAATACAGAAGGATTGGATCAACTCATCTGATGAAGAACAAGAACAAGAACAAGAACAAGCTCTAAGCAATCATTGGACTTGTTCCATCATGCAAATATGCCCTTTGCCCTTTTGAGCAAACTCCTGACCACTGACTGCCCTTCTACTCCCATATCACACACCCAACTTTTTTCTCTTTGAGACTTTCATGTACAAATTGTTTAAGATTTAATCCATTCCAAAGTGTAGGAACAAAAATCAACATTTTGGTTCAAAATTGTTACAGTAAAAATCTCAAATGCAACTAAACCCCATTTGTGGAAAAGAAAAACGAAAGTGGCACACTAACTTGTTTTCGTGCATGTACCTCACCCTAGGGTCAAGTTTGTCATTTAAAGAATCCTTAAAATAATGAAATGATTTTTTTTGAAAATAAGAAGGTGGGGGGGTGTTGAAAATCATCAAAATTATTGAAGGAAGAATTCTGAACAATTTTACTCCTTTGCATAACAAGTTAATACTAATAATGAAAAATAATAATAAATTCAAATTTATGAAAACGAATTAATATTTTGAAAAATAATAATTATTCATTTTGTCAATGTGGAAGCTGACCCTAGGTTATGGTATATGTGTGTGTGTGTGTGTGGGTGTGTACACAAGGGCTGTACAGGGTGTAAAAACCATCGCACTTTTATTTTATAATTTTTGGTGGGTCCTTGGGAAAAAATGATAGTGAGCATTTTGCGAAACATAATGCCCTCTGAGGTGGGCATTACGCTTTTTGAAACGCCCACTGCTGTATTACGCTTTTTAAAGCGCCCCTGCAGATACCCTAAAAAAAACGAGCTGAGGTAAAAATTTATGTATAAGGTAAGGTAATGGCCTTCGGAAGGACCTGGCCAAGTGGCGGGGTGGCCATGGGCTGGGTCTGACCAATGAACATCATTCGATGTAATTGGCTGTGAGGAGAGATTCTGCCACATCATTATGAGCCTTTTAGACTATCTATATGTTTTATTTGAGGGGTTGCATGCATTTGAAAGAGCACTTGACCCTAAGAATCTAAGGGGGAGGGGTCCTTGAGTGACCAAAGTTCATAGACATAACTTACTCAAGTGCATTGGAGGTCACTGAGCAAATTCCAGACTTGTCTTGTAGGGTAATACAGGGAGGTCTTCACAAATACAAGGGGCCTAGAGTTAATATGAAGTGAAGCCGAATGGTCTCACAATTTGGGAATGTCCCCCCACCCATGGGACCTTACCCATCAGAGGTGAACCTTATCATAAGCCTAAACATACCTAAATTGTGAACCTGTAGGAGTGAGAGGAAACCTCCAGCCTTACACCTCCTTACACCTATACATAAATGTAAGGTCCCTTCTGTTCCTACATAGTAGGTGTAGGATCCCTCCTCTTTTCTAGCATGATGCGGACATCATAAGGTGCCCTCCAAATGAATTAGGAAATTTCTGGAAGTGCTTTACAAACCTGGGGGGACCCCTCGAGGAAGTTTCCTGGTAATGCCTCTCTACCTTAGAAACATGTTCATCTACAGGAGAGGTTTAAAAAGAAATCAAGCTATTTGCCCACTTTAGTAAATAGGTAGTTCACGGTTAAAAAGTAAATAAAAAGAATTTGGGTGCGGGGGTGGGGGTGAGTGGGTCCGTGCATGCTCATAATAATATGACGGGGGGCGGGGGCCTAGGGAGCGACGAACGAAGACGAAAAGCTGGAGTCGATGAACGAGAAACACAGGAAATCGTCGTCTCGCACCTCTGGAAGGGGAACGCTGGGCCGCAGCTGAAGCTTTTGCAGCAGGCAGCAACACGCTCGCACGCACGCGCTCGCGCGCACGCCCAACAACTGGCCGGGCCCTGTACCACCGCTTCTTCTTCTTCTTCGTTTTACCTTGCGTGTTCAATGCAGGGCCTAATTGGAACGGAGGAGGTAAGCCTGGCTGTGTGGAGAACATGTGAACATGGCTAAGCTCCGTCCCCCCGCAGTCGCCGTCGAAGTCGCTGGGGGCATACAACTAGAGCTTTGGGAGGTGGTGGTGGCGGTTGTTGCAGCTGCTGCTGCGCTTCAATATGCTGGCTAGTTTCTGCAGTCTGCCTGCCCTCTCTCGATGCGGGAGTGTCGCCTGGGTGTACAGGTCGGTGGATCTAGACTAGTATATACTTTCCTTCTCTTTTGCTTTTGTTTATTTTCCCCCTTCCTCTGTTTCAGTCTATGTAACATGCGGCAGCCCTGGCGCAAATTCGTTCGGCACTCAGAAAGCAGGTAGAGAGAGAGACTGTGTGTGTGTGTGTGTGTGGAAGAGATAGATATAGAGTTTGGCGAGGGACAAAAGGGAAGAGAACTCGAAAGCGAATGTATTTTTTATGGAGCATCTCATGGAGTTATTTCCTCGGATGCTCTTTTCCGTAGAAGCAGAGTGCATTGTCCTTTGCAAGGTAACCCTAGTTTGCCGCTTCTTATGGGAGCAAGGAGCTCGTTTCTTCAACTAACGTACTGCGATGGAACACTTACGAAGACCTGGAACAGTTTTTAGCTTGGAAAGGAACTAGTCCAGTTTAGCACGCCTTTCATTGAGCCACTGCGGGTAGCCAGGGAATCACTTCAAAGCTTCCTTAAAGCGGGAAGTGACTAGAGGCAAGGGTCTGTGGCAAGGTGCTGCTAGTGCATCCTTAATGCTGGAAGCTTACCTGCAACATGAATGTAATGTGCTTTAGCCATACTGAAGGCACACTGCAAAGCTGCAGGAAAGAAACAACATGCTAATGGTTCTGTGTTCCATCCACAATTTTGATGACAATAGCTTTGTGTAAGGGATAAACAACAACAGAATCATGAAACCTTAGATGGACCGGAGTAGTGCTTCAAAACTTTCAGAACAGGAGGCTCTGACTTCATGTGTAGTTTGTTACCAGATCTAACTTCCTAACCACCTTTAGCAACTGTTGTCTCTGGACTCTTCAAGCACTAGAGCCACAGCTTGCAGACAAGCTCGATGGATTTGAAGACTGACGTGTGTGGCACATTTTGGTAAGAAGACCAGGTCAGGCCAGTCTGTCTGTCTGTCTGTCTGTCTGTCCACCCAGTAAAACCACTGGTTTTATCTGTTAGTGTTGATGAGTGACAATTACAGTGTGAGAAGCTATTTCAGAGTGTGACAATTGTGGGTAGCAACCTCATGTAGTTTCAAAGAAATCAGTGGTTTGTTTCTTGTCTCTAGTTAGAAGGAGTGGGAGAACCAAACCGTGAGCAGTTGATTTTGTCAGGTATGAGCCAAGGCTTCAATGTTGGAGCTAGTGCTGTGGGGTCAAATGCTCAACCCCCTGGCAGTATTGCAGGCCATTCTGGGCTCACAAGTCTACAACACAATAGCAGTATGGCACTGGCCTCCGACTCTCATCCTTCACCTGGCCTGGGTTCCATGGGTTTGCCAGCTTCACCAAGGTCCTTCTCCTCAGGCTCACTCACCTCACTTGTCCGCCATCAAGTAGGGTCACCTCATTTGTCTCGACTTGAGCAGCAGGTGATTCTTGAATCTGTACTCCATGAGAAAAGCAGAACTATAGTGCAGCTTATGCTAAGGCTACGAAGTGTGTTGCACACCTGGATTGACTTCAAATTAACAAGGCATAGTTTGAATTCTTATCTGTATTCTGAACTTAATTTTTCTTGTTCAACATGCAGGAAAATCAGCTGCATCAGCATCTTCAGCAGACCTCCTCTGTCACACCACCGTCACAGCTGTTGCTGCTGCAGCAGCAGCAACAACAACAATCTCAGTCTGTACAGCAGCAAGATCAGTTGCCCCAGGGATCTCAACAGCAGGTGGTGGCCCAATTGCTTGGAAATGGTTCCCCCTCTGTGGGAATTGGCCAGCAAGGACTGGGTGTAGGTGCAAGTGCCCAACAGGTGGTTGGTCTAGTGAACACTCAACAGCAGGCATTGACCAGGGTGAAGTTGGAGCCCCAGCAGGCAGATCAGTCATTACAACATCTTCAGCAGCAGCTTATGATCCCAAAGAGGGAAATGAAGAGTGAGGATGCTGTTGCTCATCAGGTTGGTGCCAGATTTTGTCATTTTGAAATGTTTCCTTCTTTTGTTATCTCATCCATGTCAAGAGGCTCATTGTGTCCAGAACTGTGACAGAAACTCAGGATTCAGTTTTTTCTGTAATTTTGAGCAGATTATTATATACTTATCTACACCACCATTGGCAGCTGATGAAGTCAGTGGGGAGTAGTGGCAACTAGTCACTGCCATTCATGATGAAGGTAACAGACTGATACTTTGTGAGTGCCACTCACAAGGTTATGACTGCACTCATTGTTGTCATGTTTGTTTTGGTTTGGCTGGAAGGGAAACACAAAGGGTGATTGTGCAGTTTCCTTTTGCAATGCCATAGGTATGTCAGGAAGCTCATATATTTTTCCAGATTCATGGTGTTTTGTAATCAGTTCAATCCAGGTTATGTGGCAATTGTGACTTGAGTTCTTGGATTCTGACCAGTTGTTTGGCCTGTTTTTGGCTGCTTTGCTCTTTCTTGTCATGTTTTCTCTTTTGAACACCTGATACAGCAGGTGGTTCAGCATTCTATCCAGAGACCTGATACACTAGGTTTATCCCCTCAGCTTCAAAGACAAGATTTGCAAATGCAAAGGCAGCAGCACCCACACCAACTTCATCCACAACAGAACTTGCTCCAGCAGCAGCAGCAGCGTCTCCTACAGCAACAGCAGCAGCTTCTGCATTCACGTCACCTCCAAAGAAGTCCACTTCAGCTACAGCAGCACCAGCATGAGCTCCAGTTGCAGCAGCATGTTGGCAACCTCCAAACTGCAGGTCAGTCTCTCTTGTTAGTTTTCAAACCCTCAAACTCTCTCTCCAAGCTTATGATATGGTGGACTTGTGATAACAACGGACACTTTCAGATGTTAGGGAGGAAGTCAGTGGGGAGGAATTATGTGGATTCCAATCCTATAATGTGTTGGGTTTGTCTAGGTTCTTGCACTGGAGTTTCCCTGCAAATGATAACTTCCATCCTATAGCCTTCCCAAGTTCTTGATTGCTCATCCTGAAACTGCCCTTGCTCTTTCCAAAACAGAGTGGGGTCTTTGGCCACACTACTATAGCAAATAGATTCTTATTAGTCTGAACTCCACCAAAACTGGGCATAAGGTCTTCCACCTCAAGGGTATTGCAGGTAGTCTTATGAGGATAGCCCTTCTCAATCTCCTTATGAATTCTTTTTTTCACATCCACAATTTGTGATTTTATTCTTTCTCCTCGTTCTGTATGGGCTTTTGAGCTTTTGATGAATGCTAGAATATGGTTTTAATGTAGTTTTAAGTGTAATGACAGATGACTTTGTACTAAATTTCTGGTTGCTTTGTGTTTTGTTGATTTTGAAGCAGCTCAGCCAAAGCAGCCAGCTTTTGAACCGGGGGTTTGTGCTCGACGACTGATGGAGTATATGTGTCATCAGCGCCATCGGCCTCAAGTAAGTTCATTTTCTGGAGATGATAGTGATATAGAAAGATGAGACCATTAATGAAATCAGCTCCAGAACCACTGCTATGGCCAAAAGCTTTGAGCCTATGTCTCTAATGATTTAATTTCTCCAAGCACATTTCAGACGTGAACTTGTTAGCAGGTATTTCTGCAGTTATATGGAAGCCTTCTGCTTCTAAAGTCAACAATATCTGTTGAATTTGCAGGACAACAATATTATGTTTTGGCGAAAGTTTGTTGCAGAATATTTTGCTCCACGGGCCAAGAAGCGCTGGTGTGTCTCTCTATATGGGAGTGGTGGTCGGCAACCAACTGGTGTCTTTCCCCAGGTCTCTATTAAACTTGGTTTCATATTTTCATCTCTAACTACCTACATTATTGTGCAGTACACTGGCTTCTGAGTATATTTCTTGATGAATTTTACTTGTGTGGAACTCCAGTGTGAGTGGATCTGTGATCCATGTTACTAAGTTTTTGCTTCTATCTGGCAGGATGTTTGGCAGTGTGAAATATGTGGCTCAAAGCCTGGTCGAGGTTTTGGTAAGACACCACTGGCTCTTGCCTTATGGTGCTTATATGTTGGCACTCTTACTCTCTGTAATTAACACAGATGTTTGATGCAGTGTGATGTTTAGATTGACCTATGCAGAAGATAGCCTACAGTATGCATAGCATGTTGTGCTGCTCAGACCAGGAAAAAATTGTTGATGGAATGTAATAGTATGAATTGTAAGTCCAAGGACATGCTTTGAGGAACAGAAATCTTAGGCATTCAAGGTTATGCACCTGACAGATGTTCACTGTATTGGCAGAGACAACTGTGGAGGTGCTGCCCAGGTTGTGCAAGATAAAGTATGACAGTGGTATCACTGAGGAGCTTCTATTTGTAGATTTGCCCAATGAATATTGCTTAAGTTCAGGACAACTGGTTTTGGAGTATGGAAAAGCCATTCAAGAGAGTGTTTTTCAGCAACTGCGAGTGGTGCGGGATGGCCAATTACGTATTATCTTTTCTGCTGATCTCAAGGTAATCATCTTTTGATTTTGTCCAGGTTAATTTGCATCTTGGATGGTATCATTGACCTATCATGTACTCATGGGCAAGTGTTTCTCAGATGTACATATATGTACTGTGGGGTGGACTGGTGTAGATTATGTCATGGGAGTTTTGTGCACGAAGTCATGAAGAGCTTCTTCCACGAAGGTTGATAATACCACAGGTGAACACTACTTGTGTTACTTGAGCTACTTCTGAATTTCTCAGCAACCATGGAAACAACATTTCCAGGGATTAGGAGAATCCTGAATGTTGGGTGCAATGGGGTGATGACTTCAGGTGACATCTTTGGCAGCCATTGCTCAGAAGTACCAGACATCAGCATCTCAAAGTGCAGGGGGTCTTTCTCTTCAAGAAATGCAGACCAATTGCAGTTTGTAAGTACCAAGCACTCAACCAAGTGCAATTTATATGAAGACTGTTATGAATATTGTGTGATACAAGTGAGATGCATGTGGGCATGAAACTGTTTATTAGGATGTGCTGCCTTGTGATGACCATTCACTGAAAGTCACAGAATGGTTTTTGAAGTTTTTCTACTTAGGCTGAATTCTTCTGAGCAGAGAATATGCATCCCTGTTAGCAATTTCTGTTTGTGTGCACTGCGTGCTGAGGTTGTTGATTGATCAGATGCAAAGTGTCCTAAACTTCAAAGTGAATCTTGGATTCTTGGCAGACACCTAGGCTCTAGTAGTAGTTATCTGTGGAGATGAGAGTATTCTGTCATAGCACTTAGCAAAGTTGCTGTTGATCTGTCATACAGTGTGATATCCTGTGCCTTGAAAATCTTACTGGTCCTACACACAGTCACAATTGACTCTCTACAGTATTATTGTGCAAATCCTTGCAGCATATCAGTCATTGAGCTACAGGTAAAGTTTGCCGATGATGTCAATAAAATCTGTACACATGCCATTAACTAAAATACTGTTATTAGCTCTCAGCAGATTTATGTGCAACTGGATCTCCTCCAGTCAAAAGACACAGGATGCTAATTGATCCACACAACAGGTTCTCTAACTATTGAAGTTTCTGAAATGAGTAGGGTCTTGTGCTTTCAGATTTGTGACAAGTGCTCGTCAGCTTGCAAGGAATTTGGAGGTGCCCACAGTGAATGATTTGGGTTATACCAAGCGCTATGTCCGGTGTCTGCAGGTAATGATCCTTGTGGGAATTGAACTGCTTTTTGTCAAGATGTTTTGATGGAAATTGCTGTTGTGCCTTCTGCTGTAATTTGTTGCATTAAGGTGAAACTGGGTGGGCTTATTTGTGCAGATTTCAGAAGTGGTGAACAGTATGAAAGATCTGATAGATTTTAGTCAAGAGAACAGAATTGGTCCAATTGGTAAGCCTTTGTGACAGTGCAAGAGAAAAGAGGTAGCTTTTGCCATTCACAAGTTCCAATTGTGTTCTTATGCAAGTTCCAGACTTTAGATGGCAATCATTACTCGGATGGACTGAATCACAGTTCCTCAAGTGAGTGATCAGGTCTTGTCTCCCACCTATCTCTAACATGGAATCTGGAATGGAGGGCAGACAGCTTACATAGCTTTCCACGACAAAGCTCCCAGGCTGCAGGTGGTTTGATAGGCGATCCAGCTCAACAGCAACAACAACAACAGGATCAGCAGCAGGAACAGTTGGAGCTGCAGAATCTGATTGCAGACACAGGTCCCAACAATTCTCTGAGTAGCCTCCAGCACCAACTAAACACAGGAAGTGGTAGCAGGGGAAATAGCCTCAGCAGCCCAATCCATGATGGAGTTTCCAATCCACTTATGTCATTTCTTCACCGGGGTTCACTGCCATCATTGCAGGAGCCTTTACAAAGTTCCCTGCAAAACTCCCATGAAACAGACTTCTCTAACTCACTTGGAGGAGGCCTTCATGGTCAGCAGCACCAGCTAACCTTGCCACCACCGCAGCAACAGCAGGCTTCTGGAGTTGGAGGTTCTCGCACAGGATCCCACCAAAACTCTCCAACAAATTCACTTTCTTCTCTTCAAAATTCACGTGCCTCATTCTCAGTGGGAGGTTTAGCTGGATCTTCATCAAATCGGAACCTGCTCTCAAGTACACTCCAGCAAAACACATCTGGGGCAGTTGGGGTGGCCAGCCTACTAGAGCAGCAGCAGCAAACAGCTCTTCAATCTAGCCAGGGAAGCCAACACCAACATCACAATACACAAAATGTGGCACACCATGTTTTGCAAGAGATGATGATGAATCAGGAAATGAACAGGGGAAGCTCATTTCAACAACCACTAGGGTTGAGTGATTTGGATGGCAACCAGGGTGTCAATGGAGGGTTCTCAGGTTCTATGAACTCCTTCACTGGTGCAGGAGGGGGCCATGGAACTGGAACAGCAAACTTAGGAGTTGGAAGTAACAGAGTTATTAGTAACCAACTAGGGCTCAATAGTGGTAACCTTGGGGGGTTGGCAGGGGTCTTAAGCCCAATTGGTGGGGCTGGTGGCAACACAGCCCTTGTAAGCCTTGGAAACCATAGCCTTAGAAGCTTGGGGAGTGGACTTGGCAGTTTGGGAGGAAATACAGGTGTAATGAACACTCTGAATGGGAGGCTTAATCTGGCTGGCATGGGGCAGCAGCAGGATGTGCAGATGCAAGATCCAAGTCACCAATCACATCATGAGCTTGGGGGAACAGGTTTGCTAGGGGATGGTCTAAGTACACCCAGTGGGTTTGGTGGAATCCAATTTAACTGGAAGACCCCATGAGCAATCAGATTCAGTTGGATTATATCTGCATTTGTGGCTTCCTGTCATAACTCTCCTATGTTCCTGGAACGAAGCTTCATTCTCACTTCACAAAAGAACTTATAATCCTGCCAGCATCACACATCAAGGTGAGGTATTCTTCCACCAGTACCTTGTAGACTGGATTTCAACCAGAGGAGACCTTAGGTCAAGGTCAAGATCGAGATGCTCAGGGGTATTATCAGCTCTTAGATTGGTCTGTGTTACTCTCGGTCGGCTTCATTTGGTGGTCCTTGAAAACTCCACAAACCAGTCTCTAAGGCATTGTGAGACAGGAAGCAATATGTCATGAGAGTTTTCACAGTTAGTGTACCAAGTCTACTATGGTAAAAGAGTCCTGCTAAGTGTTCAACTGTTAGTGAGATAATTTTTAGATTCTCATTGATTTGAGGGAAGGATCTCTCCTGTGTGAAAGCCACTGTGTGGGAGATTGATTTGTTGACTGAACAGTTTTGGGTCAAATGCTACCTGTATGTTTACACTGGAAAAAGAAAAAATCTCAGCTTCAAAGCATTGAGGAATGATGCCTTTGGGGGGCACCCCCACAGCTTGATGACATTCCAAATGTTTTTGGTTGACATCATAATAAGATGAAAACCCACAACCTGGTGTGGCTGAAAACTGCCTTCAAAAATTTTCTGTTTGTTAGTTTTGTTTTGCTTCTATTTGTTTGGAGTTACAAACCAAACCTTGGTTTGGGCCATCCATTAGATATCAATTTTGTGTGAATAAATTACATGCATTTATACGAATAGTTCTGTTCTATCAAAGCAGTTGGGTCTATGAGCATTCGGTAGAAGGAATACAACACTTGCTGTACAATTTGTTTAGGTGACTAATCTAGGTAGTATCTGCAACTATGCTCTTGCATATGTTTGGTAACTATAATACAAACTAACAAATTTTTTTGACAATCAATTGTGTATGGAGTAGTAATAATTCACACCTGGAAAAAAACACTTTGGCAGCCAAAACAAAGTCTGGAATTTTTTTAATAGAAGCAATTGTTACTGTGTTGAAAACAAAAATTTCTCAAAATTGTTGACAATCAGTTGTGTATGGGAGTAAACAGTTAACACAAAAAAGCACAACATTATCAACAAAAAAAAAAGCCATGACATTATCAACAAGTGGTGTGTCACACTGTGGCCTTGCCATTCACATTAGAAGGCAAAAGGAGAATTATGGAAACTCAAATATTTCACCATGCAAAAATATAATCTTCAAAAAATCATTTAAAAGAAACCAAAATCCTTGAAGGTATTATAACTCTATAACTAATCTCAAGTTTCAACACAAGCCAAAATGTCATCTTTCGATACAAAAATAGACCTATTACCTAGGGGCCAAAATCCCTTAAGATACTCTACTCTACAATAAATCTAAACACAATATCCTTGCCTTGCCTTGCCTTGCCTTGCCTTGGTAGGCAAGGCCAACAAAGATTGTCTCTCTAGACTTCAAAGTAGGAACAAACAGTTACCATATTGTGGAGCGGAAAAAAGATAAAGGGTTGTACGCAGATACTCTCCAGTGCAAGGAAAAACACAAAGGTTCTTAGTACAATATCGCAATCTGGAAAAAAAGTTTACTCAGCATAGGCGGGGCATTGCGAGAATCGAACTCGCGACCTCTTGCACCCTAAGCAAGAATCATACCACTAGACCAAATGCCCAGGCATGAGTGCTATTTGGAGAAATAAGAACACATAACAAAAATTATACACTGTGAATTTCATTGTGTAGGACAACATAATCAGTTGTAAGATTGTATCTCAGCATCATTCTTGATCAAGCAGGTACCTGTGCCTAGGATGTACAGTTGCTCACTGAACTTCTGTTGAGAAAATCTGTTTGATGCCAGCATAATTTGCTGCAAACTTTGAAGTGGATGGCAAAGGACACAAAATTACTGGTATCATTTGTGACAGGGGATATGTACCACATCACACAGCCATCAAGTGAGGGTTGGGCTGCAAATCTTGCTATGATATGTGCTCTACAGCAGGTTGAGCTTTGTTTTCTATGCCTAAGGTTCAGTTCCATTTGATATGTGACACAGGTCCCTGCCAGGCTCCTTCTCTGGTTTTTTTCAGTGCATGGCATCTGTATTTTTTAGGTCTTGGATGCAGTCCAAAACATGGATTTTGGCTTGTGCAGGCTGGGCTGCAACCAGAGGAGATTGACTACATTAATGCACATGCCACATCAACACCACCAGGTCTCTGAGCCTATGCTACGCAACCTATCTCTGGTGAATGTTATGATAAATGATGTTGGGCTCAGTGGCCCTGTGAAGCTTGTTCTCTGCTTTACAAGGTCTGTGTTTCTTTTTTCTATGATGGACATTGTGGATGCCTCTTGAGGTGATGTTGTGGACGCCAGAGCAATACAAGCTGTGTTCAAAGAACATGCAAGTTGTGGTCACTTAGACTAAGTTTGGTCTCAATCATAATCAGCAATTCAGTGTGATAGACAGTTGGGTTTAAGGTCCAGCCAAAATTGAAGTATCCATTCAAGATGTGCATTCAAACCCAGCAAATATCTGTCAGAGGTGGACAGCAAATCTTGAAGTATTTCTTCTGGCAGGGTGCAACAGGTCATTTGCTTGGAGCAGCAGGTGCTGTTGAGGCTATTTTTGCTATCTTAGCTCTTCATCATGTATGTAGTTGCATGGCTCAGTTTACATTCCTCATACTGAAGTTCTTCGGTCTGGCGCAAGTTAAGTCATTTAGCCATTTCCTTTCTAGGGTGTGCAATGTGGGACACCAGGTGGCATGTTGGGTTTGGGAAACAGACACTGCAAGGGTTGCAGGAGGTAGCACCACCAACATTGAACGTGCAGCAGCCTGACCCAATTTTTCACAACCACCTCTCTCCCCACTGTTAGAGCTGCATTAACCAACTCCTTTGGCTTTGGTGGTACAAATGCATCCCTTGTGTTCTCCTCTCCACCTTAGTCTCATTTATTTCCAACCATGGTAGGCATTGCAGCCATGAAATACTACAACAGAACAGTTGGATGCATGCACAGCTGTGCACACTTTTAGATTCAGAATTTTCACTGAAGCTTGTGCCACCACCTTCCATGTAGATTTGGTTGCTTCTAGTTTGATTGCTGTCAAGAAGCCTGCCATAGGTTATGAAGTTCCTAAATGGTCCTGGTTCCTGAGAAGTTGGCATTGAAACAAAACACAGAGGGCAGTTGCCTTTTGAAATTAAGACATTGTGCAAGCATTGTCAAATGGGTATGGATTCATTCTGCCATTTTTATCTTTAGTTGTCACTGTTCAATTTGGGGAATGGTATTCCAAGTTTCTACTTCTCTAGCTAAAATGTAGTATTAGTGTGGGAAGTATGGAAGAGAAGATATCCACTGCACAGTGAAGTGTTTGAAAAGTGGAAGGGAAGTGGGTTGGTTGCACCTGGTTTCTGGCGGTGTGTGTCGGGTTTGAAGACATGACTAACATTCTTGATGGCTGAATGGGTGTTTGTGTTAGACAGTAGATATGGCTAGTTGCAGGTTTTTACTTAGCTGTAAGTCAACAATAGACTAGGTACAGGCAAATTGGGAGGGGCACTAAGGCAGCCCCCCAATGTAGGATTTAGCCAAGTTAGTGGAGCCTGTGTAGGAGAAGATTGCAGGGGAGCCACCACTTCTGTAGAAAGGGCAGGCTGCTACAGACTTTAATAGATAAGGTAGGATTCAAGAGTGTGTTTGAGGGATAGGAGGATAGAAGAGACTCCAGTCCTTACTCTCTATCCTCTTCTGGCTAAACCTTTACCGCTTGGCAAAATGTCTATCTTTTCTTGGCTAAACCTCTACCTCCTGGCAAAACATTTTTACTCCGTAGCTAAACCTCCACTTCTCAGTAAAACCTTTCTATTACGTGGCTAAACCTCTATTCATCAGCAAAACCTTTCTATTCCCTAGCTAAACCTCTATGTCTCAACAAAACCTTTTTACTCCTTGGCTAAATCTTTATTTTTTGGCAAAACTTTTATATCTTTTTGACAAAACCTTTATATATTGTTGGCTAAACCTCTAATGCTTGGCAAAACTTATATTTCTTCCTAGTTCAACTTGTCTCTTAGCAAAACCTCTTTGATTCCTAGCAAAACCTTTATTTCTTGGCTAAACCTTTACCTTAAATAACAGAACCTTTGTCTCTTTTTGGCTAAACTTTTTCCTTGTAACAAAACCTCTATTTCTTCTTGGCTAAACCTCTACCACTTGGCAAAACCTCTACCTCTTGACAAAACCTTTACTTTTTGACAAAACCTTTTTGTTTAAACCTTTACCTCTCAACAAAACCTTTCTGTTTCTTGGCTAAACTATTACCTCTTGACAAAATCTCTGTTATTTTTTTATTAAATTTTTTTACTAACCAATTAAATTTTTACATCTCAGTAAAACTTTTATACATTTGGGCTAATTATCTTTATTTTTTGGCTAAACTTCTATGTCTTGGTAAAACTTTTATATATTGTGGCTAAACCTCTATTTTTTGGTAAAACCTTTACCTCTTGATAAAACCTCTATCACATCATGGCTAAACCTTTGCCTCTTGTCAAAACTTTTATTTCTTCTTAGTTAAACCTTTTCTTCTTGATAAAACTTATACTTTTCGACAATACCACTTTATTTCCTAGTAAAACATTTACTTCTTGGCAAAACCTACCTTCCCACTCATCATCATATCTACCTCCACACTTGCAAATTGTGAATTTCAATTGAAAAAATTATAATGTAAATTGTGGGTATTGCAAATAACCCATTGACATTTATTTTTATCCTATTCAAGCCTATGATGACAATAAGCCACTAACCCCAAATGCGGGTATTCCAATTCCAAAAATGTTTTTGACAACGATCTTCCACCTCCATTTTGGACCATTTAATGCAAAATGTATTGAATTTAATTAAGCAATATGCTTGATAAATTTAAAGTTAAAGAGACATCAAACATTTATGAATATTTGCACTTTTTAATACTAATTAAAATTTAAAATCAACCCTAGGTTGGATTTTGGGGGAAAATTTTCATATACACATATTTGCAACAATATTCGTTTTATCTCTTTTGAAGGAGAGTGGAAAAGGTCCCAAATTGGGCCTTCTAGTTGGAGAAACCACATTAAAGGTAAGAAACAAAACTCATATTTCATTCATTTAATTTTTTTGTTTCATTATGTTTCAATTTTAATTCATTATTCATTCCTAGAAAATTATTTTGTATGGTATTTGTATATGTTTATATAGCTATTTTTTTATTACATCTACCACTATAACTTTTAGGTAATTTATATATGAATAATTTGGGGTAATTATCTTAAATTCTAAGGCTAATGCTTCCATTCATTAAAAGTTTCAATTGATTAACTTTAAATTCAAAGCATATTCGTTATAAAACTCTTTTGTTTTCCATTTGTATGTGTTTATATAATTATTAGGTTGAAAATATCTACCATTAGGATTATTTAAAGGTTTAATAAAATGCGTGTTCATTTATTTAGGTTGTGCTTTCAAATCAAACTACAACTCCTTTGAACATGACATCATCCTTTAACATCAATGATATGATATTATTTTTTATTTTTCTTCGTTTTAGATTTGTTGTTTTGTTCTTGATTTAGACAAATCAATTACCTTGGATGAATGTAACATGATCATCAAATTTTATTAAGAATGTTCCATGTTTGAGATATGGATTCTGCATTTTGGTCTCCCATAGATAATGTGGATTTAAGGTCATAATGCTAATATTACATTTTGCCACCAACATACAATGTGCATGTTTAAATTGTCATTTAGGTATTTCATTTTCCTTTCCCATAAATAGTATGGATTTAGGGTCACAATGCAAGTATTACATTTTGCCCCCAATGCCCACATATAATGTGCATGTTTAAATTGTCATGTAAATATTTCATTTTCCTCTTCCATAAATATTCACAAATAGTATGGATTAAAAGTAATTTGGATGTATTGTAGTTTCAATTTTACAATTATGGCCATAGACGATATCGTATTTTTTCCATACTTAGCATTTCAAGTATTGTGTGTATGATCGTATAACGTTTACAAATTTGCATTAGTATGGAATATAACAATTAACATGTAATTGAAAGTATTACGAGTATAGGTCTTTGGACATTGACATTAATTTACCATCTTCTTTTATACAATCAACTCACATAATTTACCATTAATCCATTAAGTAGGGTTGTTTAACTCAATCCTTTATTAAGCAATTATACACATGATTCAAAAGGGCATAAATAATCTTCTACCATTGACCACATACTTGATCCAACAGTGAGCCCACACATGGCAAACATGACCTTGATTCCATTGTGCAATCATCTTTTTTTGCCCCACAATGTCACAAGCCCTCAAGGACCATGTCTGGATTCAATTGGGATTAAGTTACACCATCAAGGAAATATATGACAAACATAAGGTGATATAGTGGGCTAGAATCAATGCAAGAGCTGGAATGACAAGGGATGATTTAATTAAGCAACAAAGACATTGCTTACTTGGATTACAAACACAAAAGGGGGAATTTATATTTACACAAAAATCCAACCATTTCCTTTCACACATGGGCATTTAATCATCTGGATGATGTGTTTTGTTTTCAAGATGTGACTGAGGTTAATGGGAGTCATGTCCCATTCACAATAGGGATACAAACCCCATCTCAATTGTAACCATGGTTTCATTAAGTGATAATGGGGCAGTCTTAATTAATGTCACCTTTGGCACCAATGATGTGAAATTTCACTTATTCACATTGATGGTGTTTGATGCACATCGCACTAATGTGCTAATCACATGGATCATTACAAGTCGCCAAACATGCAATGGTTTGGTGGAATGGCTAACTTTTTTGAAAACAAAGCTTTAAGGGAAGTGCATATCCCAAAATATCCACACCTTGAATAGAAACACCAATATTCAAGGAATCCCATGTGGGTATTGTGTATATTGTTGTAAATTTGTGGATGTTCACACGGGTCTTTGAAGAATGCCACATTCAAATAAGAACACACAAACATCCATTAAATTTTACCATGAAGAATTGAAACATTACTTCTCCTTGGGAAGAAAGGGCTTCAAAGTCAACAAATTGATTAGTTAAAATGGATACTCATAACAACATTTGCAAGACACTACATGCACAAGGCTAAAATTAAGAAATGTGAGTATATAAAAAAACAAGGTTGTGGAACACATTGTGAAGGAAAATGTTGAGAAGGCCAAATTGATCCTTCACACCCATGTCACCAATGGGATTCAAATGAAATTGGCCATGCATGGATGGTATGGAGCCAATAACATCCGAATATGACATACAAGGTGTTAGTTCCTTTCAACAAGTATGTTTTTTGCATAGGTGAATGGACATTGTGTGGAAACTTGTGCAAACATTAAGTTGTTCTTCTTACATGTACCAATTTCAGTAAAGAAAATATTATTCAATATTGTGGGACATGGTATGGATTTGATTGTGAAGGTTTTGCCACCAATGTATTTATTTGTATTAATTTTCCATTAAATACTTAAATGTGCATGATATTACAATAGTGTCATAAAATAGATTATTTATATGTTAATGTTTTCATTTTGTATCAATGAGCATCTAGGGCTTGAAAGTTAAACCTTCCTTCATCATTTGAGTTCTAATTACTAAGGTTATATTGCACATATCTTTTAGAACCACCAAACATGAACATATCATTCAAATGTCATGTAAAGGTGAGTATACAATACCTGCATCATTTCCAACTAATTTACCACCTTGTACATTGTGGGTATTGCAAGTCAATTGTACAATAATCACCAATTGAAAATGCATGTAATGCTTACCCATCTTGTTTCTTGTGGCATTTAAAGTCTTGCATGCAAATATTGTGAAGGACAAAGGTATAACATAGTTAATGGTTAATGGGCACTAATTATGAATATTACATATAATCTCACATCTTTTGTGGGTCGCAAATATTTATTAATATGTTAGATGAAGGTATTGTTAATACCCCACTCCTTCCAATGGGGATTTTGTGGGTATTGTCCTACATTTTGTTATCACAATGATGATTTGCCTTGATGGATGTAAGCATGCAACATGGGCTACATTGAGGGCTTTAATTTTTAAGGTTTGACAAATGTAGTCATGTTCATAGTGAGGAAACACATTTATTGTCGAAGGTAATCCATTACGATATGTAAGATATGATTTTAGGTTGAAGATGTGAATATTGTTTTTTCAACATTCATAGCAAGCAATTGTGAATGTGTATTGCAATATGACATACCTAATAGTCTTCTAATGAGGGTATTACTTTCCATTTGTCTTCTTGCCATAACATTGATTACTTCAATAAATGTGTTATTTTATCAAAATTAACAATCACCCATGTTATAATGAAATTTAATAATGATTGAATTATACATATATCTCAATTTTGTAATTGAAGATGCAAACATAAATTAAGTTCAAATCCAAAATGTAGGATATTATTTGTTTAATAACATTAAATTCTAAAATATTCTTATAATTTACTATTGAAATGTTGTAAATAATGTATATTGAAATTATAATTATCATTTTTTATCAATTAATTAATTATATGAAATGTAATTCAAGATTATAATACAACTAGGACTTATGGTTAAGGATTTTATTTTATTTTATTTTTATGGTGGTTTTGAATGAATTTTAAATGTAAAACTTATATTGTTATTTAATCTTTGAATAAAATGCTTATTTTTTTTGGTTCCTTCATATTTTCACATCTTATCAATCGTAGCTCAATCAAATGTCATGATTCACAAATTGTTGTTGATAATGATTCAATGGAATTACAACCAAATAAGTCTAGCATTGATAATGAAAAGAAGCTTGCAATGTTTTGAAGTTTTTTAAGACTTTCACATCTTCGCAACCATAACTGGGTCAAATGTTGCAACTGACCAATCATTGTTAGTAGTGATTCAATGGAGTTATAACTACATAAGTCCAACATTGATAATGAAAAGAGGCTTGGAATGCTTTGAAGAAGCTCATTAAGATTTTCACAACCTGTCAATTGTAGCTCGATCAAACGTTGTAATTGACCAATCGTTGTTAATAATGATTCAATGGAATTACACCAGATAAGTCCAACATTGATAATGAAGAGATGCTTGCAATGCTTTGAGGAAGTTCCTTAAGATTTTCACAATTTGTCAACCATAGATTGGTCAAATGTTGCAATTGACCAATTATTGTTGGTAATGATTCAATGGAGTTATAACTAGATAAATTCAACATTCATAATGAACAGAGGCTTGTAATGCTTTGAAGAAACTCTTTAAGATTTCCACATCTTGCCAACAGTAGCTTGGTCAAATGATGCAATTGACCAATCATTGTTGGTAATGATTCAATTGACTTACAGAGAGATAAGTCCAACATTGATAATGAAGAGAGGTTTACAATGCTTTGAGGAACCTTCATAAGATTTCCACATCCTACCAACCATAGCTCGATCAAATGTTGCAGTTGACTAATCGTTATTGGTAATGATTGAATGGAATTATAACTACATATGTCCAATATTGATAATGAAAAGAGGTTTGCAATGCTTTGAGGAAGCTCTTTAAAATTTTCACATCTTCGCAACAATAGTATGGCCAAATGTTGCAATTGACCAATTGTTGTTGGTAATGATTCAATGGAGTTATAGTGAGATATGTATAATATTGATAATGAAGAAAGGCTTGCAATGCAATGAGGAAGTTTTTTAAAATTTTCACATCTTTGCAAGCATAGTTTGGTCAAGTGTTGCCATTGACCAATCATTGCTAATAATGATCCAATGGACTTACAACCAAATGAGTGCAATATTGATAATGAAAGAAAGGCTTGCAATGTTCTGAGGGAGTTCCTTAAAATTTTCACATCTTTAGAACAATAGCTTGGTCTAATGCTGCAATTCACCAATTGTTATTAGTAATGATTCAATGGAGTTACAACCAGATAAGTCCAACATTGATAATGAAAAGAGGCTTGCAATGCTTTGAAGAAATTGTTTAAAATTTTCACAATTTGTCAATTGTAGCTTGGTCAAATGTTACAATTGACCAATTGGTGTTCATAATGATTCAATGTACTTACAAGTAGTTAAGTCAAACATTGATAATGAAGAAAGGCTTGCAATGTTTTGAGGAAGTTCCTTAAGATTTTCACATCTTACCAATCATAATTGGGTTAAATGTTGCAATTGACCAATCGTTGTTGGTAATGATTCAATGGATTTACAACGAGATAAGTCCAACATTGATAATGAAGAGAGGTTGCCAATGCTTTGAGGAAGCTCTTTAAGATTTTCACAATATTCCAACCATAGTTGGGTCAAATGTTGGAATTGACCAATCATTCTTGGTAATGATTCAATGGACTTACAACCATATAAGTCCAACATTGTTAATGAAGAGAGGTTGCCAATGCTTTGAGGAAGTTCTTTAAGATTTTCATAATCTTTTAACCGTAGCTGGGTTTAATGTTGCAATTGACCAATCGTTGTTGCTAATGATTTAATCGACTTACAACCAAATAAGTACAACATTGATAATGAAGAGAGGTTGCCAATGCTTTGAGGAAGCTCCTTAAGATTTTCACAATATTCCAACCATAGGTGGGTCAAATGTTGCAATTGACCAATCGTTGTTGCTAATGATTCATTGGACTTACAACGAGATAAGTCCAACATTGATAATGAAGAAAGGTTGCCAATGCTTTGAAGAAGCTCCTTAAGATTTTCACAATCTTTCAATTCTAGCTAGGTCAAATGTTGCAATTGACCAATTGTTGTTGGTAATGATTCAATGGACTTACAACGAGATAAGTCCAACATAGATAATGAAGAGAGGTTGCCAATGCTTTGAGGAAACTCTTTAAGATTTTCACATCCTAGTAACTGTAGTTGGGTCAAATGTTGCAATTGACCAATCGTTGTTGGTAATGATTCAATGGACTTACAATGAGATAAATCCAACATTGATAATGAAGAGAGGTTGCCAATGCTTTGAGGAAGCTCCTTAAGATTTTCACATCGTAGCAACTGTAGTTGGGTCAAATGTTGCAATTGACCAATCGTTGTTGGTAATGATTCAATGGACTTACAACGAGATATGTCCAACATTGGTAATGAAGAGAGGTTGCCAATGCTTTGA
>Ga0116231_10005311_pt1 | contig 25421 bp, 17 predicted proteins | sample S1TSphgellanicum_2_FD_89695 | JGI IMG/M metagenome (GOLD analysis project Ga0116231, IMG submission 89695) | Host-associated microbial communities from peat moss isolated from Minnesota, USA - S1T2_Fd - Sphagnum magellanicum MG | ecosystem: Host-associated > Plants > Peat moss > Unclassified... | reverse complement strand
TTCATTTACATTCATACATGTTAATTACTAGTGTTGAATAATTATTTGAGTTTTTTAATAACCTCCAATTCCAAGTATTTTGAAATTTTGGAAATTGACAAACCTTGAGTTAAGTTATTTCAATCCCCTCCAAGAACTTGTGGTTTTCATGAAATAGTTAGCAAAGAGTCAGGAGGTTGATAGAAGGTTATTGGATCTACCCACAGAAAAGAGACATCTCACCTATGTAGAATCTTGGGATAAAATTGTGGCTCGAGATCCTTTAACCAATGTGAAGATAATAGCTATCTTTGAGATGTCATTTTGACATGGATGTAACTTTTGATATTTGGTTAGATGTAACCTTGAGCTATACATTCTCATTAAACTTTCATTTGAAGTCATTATTCATAATGATGATGTGGTTGTCTATCCTCTTATTTTTCTTGTTGTTAAAGATGGTGATATTTTGCCTCTTTGTTTTACATTGTGGCCATGGATTTGCCTTGTTGCAAATATGAAAACTATTATGAAAATATCAAAGTTAGTTTTGACACTTGCAATAGCATGACCTTAGATTTGAACTTGTGAGCAAGATTAAGGCATGACAAGGGGAGTGGGTCAAAAAAACGTTTTAGGATTAAAACATATTCTCACAAGTGTGGGAGAGTGGAAGGTAGTGAGTCCCAATATTTTCCCCACTTTTGGAATTGGTCCTTGGATTATTGTGAATGTTTTAAATCTTTGTGAAACAAATGTAAATAGAATTTTTTGTCTAAATTGAATCGTTTTTAAATTATTGAAAAGTTGTTGAAACTTATATATCCAAAGTGAACTCACACTCTCCATTTGAAAATTTGAAATTCAAGTTATGATCAAAGGAATGATCAAGAGTCAAATTGAAAATTTGATTTTTGACCATTAAAATACAAAAAATAGGGGGATCAAATAAAGTTCAATTGGAGCATGTGATATTAGGTTGGAAATGTCTCTTTCAAGCTATGATTTTTTCTTAAAAAATGTTCAATCAAAGTTTTTATGTAAGAATTATGAGCTTATAAAGTTGCAAGATTCATAACTTGGCAAAATCATGAATTTTCAAAACTTTCATTTTGATGTCTCAAGATTTCAATTTCATTTCAATGTAGTCTTTGCTACCAATCACAAATATATTATAAAATGAGAGATCAATCTTCTATCTCAACTTTACACCATGATGAATCTTATGAAATTTTATTCCTTTTATTTTGTCCGTGAACCATTTTCACTTCAACTTGCACTAACTAGGTTTTTTTCTTGGTTTATGCAAGATGACTTCATTTTCAATATAAATTTGTGAACTTGTTTTAATCTCATCCCATTTCTTTTTTTTAGGAGTTAAGGAGTGCACCTTAAATTTGCTTTCCACGACAAAATTGAGAATTAATTAATTTTTTACCCTTTTGATACCACTTGACAAACCTAAGTTGTGTCATTTAGTAACATATATATTTATTGAACAAACAAATTAATATTGCTAAACAAATATCAATCATTTTAAATATTTATAAAAATTTATATATAAAAATTTATTGGGCATGAAAAATATTAATGGTTATGGAAAAAATATTAATTAATAATAATTTGATTATAAGCTAAAAAAACCTCCAATCGAAAGGGGTATAATAGATATCTAAATATTAATTAGACCATTTTTTGATACCCTAATTATGTTTGGACCCCTTAAGTCCAAATTTTACAAATTGAAAACTTATTTTAAAAGAGAAATAATTAACTAGAAAGATTAGTTAATTGTGTCACAACATTTTGCTAATTTTTGTTTGTGAGAAAAGAAATCAATCCTTAATAAACTTTAGTGGAAATTATTTATTTTTCATTTTTTTTGAAACCCATGAAATAAAAAGATTTTTTTGGTACGTCATGAAATAATAGCTTATTATAAATAATTAAAATTGATAATATTTTAATATATTTAAAATATATTCTCATAATCCAATTCTAAACACCTATATACATTTAAGAAAATTATTTTTATAAAAAAAAGATGCATGCTATATTTTTTTGCACATAATTTGGACAAAAACTAAAAGTACCTTCCCTTGAAACAAATTTGAATATAATATGAAGTATTCAAATGTTTTACATGGAAGCAATGATTTTTTTGGTGGCAAAATTTTGATTTCAAGATTGAAAAAATATATTATGTTACAAATTCCTTATTTTCTAAGAAAAATTCACCAAAGTTTCTAGAAAAAAGAAATTTTTTGCCACATTTTGATATTTTTTGAGGTTTCTAGAGTAGTTTGTTACTAGGTTTTTGATAGTTAGGACAATTTTCTACAAGCATGTCACTAATTAATGGTAAAACATTTTTAGGATCATTGCTAATGATGCTACATCAAAATACCTATTGAAAAAAAACACATAGCACAAAAGTGTTTCAATATTCAATATTATATGTGTTTCAATTCTTTCAGTATTATCCTTGAACTAATTAGCTTTAGCAAGTTTTGTTGGCAACATGTGGCATTTGTGTTTTTTTTTTCCAACTAAGCAAAAAAATGCACACATTGAATTTTGACATGTATGTGTTTATTACAAGCAAAAAATGGTTTCTTTGTGTGATTGTACATCATTGCAGAAGCATCAAAGAAAAAAAATGGTGGGCAATATGGATCTACTGAGAAATGGGTGGGTTATTGGCTTGAAATCAAAATGGCTCTTAGAAACTAGTTCTTGCCGTGGTTAAAATACAAAAGATTCATTTATGGTAAATAGGCCAATGAGCAAACATTTAAAAACTGAAATGAAGTAAAATCCTCACACATTTTTCCTTTGATTTTGAAGCTCCAATAACATTTTAAGCCCTCCAGTAAGTAGTTCCAATGTCACTATTTTTTTCTCAATTTAGTAAAGGAATGGGCAAAATATGGGGTGTTTGGTGTAAGGGGGTTCAATGTTTGACGATAGTTGACTTAAAACAAATTAAGATTTTGAGCTTAAGATGTTTTATCATTGCATCTTTGCCTCTAGAATACAAAAAAGTTTTATAAAACCCTAGTTGGTGCACCTAGAAAGTTTTTAATCATTCAAAATGGACTAAACATGAAGAACATAAGGGGCTTGAACTAGAGAGGAGTCTAGAGCTATTTTTTCAAAAAAATTGAAACAAACTATGATTCATCCTTTTCTTGTGTTTTCTGTGTTGACCCTATGCTTCTCAAGCCCAAAAACATTTATAGCCCTACAATTTGTGCATCCAATGACACAAAAGTCGTTCAATTCAACTGAGGAATTAGGATAATATTGGAAATTGTTTGGTGATAGGTACATGTTTGATGATGGGTGGTTCTACCTTAAGGCTTGCATTTGGATGATGTTGGTAGCCAATCAAAGTCCAAAAATTATAGGTACAACTGAAAATTTGTTTGTTTGAGTTCAGATGAATGAAATAGTACCTTCTGCAAGCTCCAAAAGTATTGATGGAACCACAACAAGTAGAGTACTTAATATTCCAACCTTGACAAAACAATAAATTGCAATTAATTTAGGTTGTAATTGAAGCTCCTCCTTTTGCCTCAGTAATCCAATCATCCAACTGATGCATAAAAGGCAATCACCAATTTTTATTTTTATTTTTTTGAAGCACAATAGTAAACTCAACCTGCCGAGCCATTGGCACCCCTAAATCAAATTCATTGGCAGAGGGCCAATAGGAGTTTCACACCGCTAGGTTTAAACCTAGGACCTTTTTGAGGTCCTAAGGTCCCAGAATGTGAATGGTTGATGTTTTCACCCCAAAATACTCCATGATGGCAAATTATGTGTTCAGTACCTTTGCATCTAGTATTTTTTATTAAGACTTTGTTGTGTAGATGTGATATTGAAAGCTTTTATATGACAAGCTTTTGATGGTTATGTTATCAACACAATATGAAAAATTGCTTACAATCATAAGCATGTGATCTCATAATTTGGAAATGGATTTTGCAATTGTGGTTTACCAACCTTCCTTAATTCCATCTTTGCTCCTATATCCTAGGTTGTTGCACTATTCCATTTACTATTTCATTGAGTATATGCATGATTCCTAGGTTGATATGTTTGCTGAAAGGTTTTTATAGCTATCATTTGGCAAAAATTGGAAATTTGATTCCATTTATTTATGGGCTTTGAAATGGCCTAAACAAATATTAATGCCAATAGTTGTTATCATGATTGGATTCATGGTGCAAGATTAAAATGCAACAAGGCCTGATAGAATTTTTGGCCATTTAGATAAGGACATTTTATTAATTTATTTATTACATAATATTTGTCAAAATAAAATAAAATAGGCATGGATAAGACTGGAACTACCCATTTGGGTGATAATTTGATTTAAGTTATAATATAGTTTTGCACATCAATATGTAGGTGATAGGATTGGAGTCTTCACACTGGTACTTTTATTGCCTTAAAAAAAATATTGTGTTTTTTTTCATGTGGCAATGATAAAAGGATTGGAAACTCTAGCTTAAATTATGATCCACTCATCTAACAATGGAATGATCTAATGGACCAAAAGAATATATATATATATAAGGGTGGGTGTTGTGTGCATTGTGCCATCAATTGTTACATCCTATCGGTTTCAAACTTGTTTCTTTCATTTGGGCTTAATATTCTTGGAACATAGTGTCTTATGCGTATTGAAAGAACATGATGATTGTTCATAAGAAGGAAAGATTGGTCTGCAAATAATCTTCACTTGACAATGTAGAAGAAAAATGCACATGGTCCCTTGTAATTTTTTTTCTAGCCTTCTTCCAATTTGTTTCTTTCCTTAGGATTGGGTTTAATTGCTAGATGTCACAATTCCAACTCCTTTTCCCTTCTATTGTACGACATGTGGGCTAAAAAACAAAGCCAAATTTCCCTTGGTTTCCAAAATTGGCAACACTTCCATATTCTTTTCTCCACAAATGTTCATTCATTTTCCTATTTAATAGCCTTTCAGACACTGGAATTTGTAATCACTATATATTCTAGTTATTATTTCAACTGCCATAAATAGGGCAACTGATGCAAATGGCATGATGTTTCCAACCTTACTTCACAAATTCATGATCTATACAAGGTCTTTTTTTTACCCTATATTTTGTTTCTACAAAATTATATTTTATCTTGATCTTGTGTGAAAACCAATTGATTATGCATTATTGGAAGCATGAACAACTTGGTGATGAGTAGTTGGCAATTTTTATATTCATGTTTTGTCAATCTTGTGTGAAATTTCATGTAAAAAACATGCTTGCATTATCCATAGAACTTACAATGAATTAATTAACATTTTAGTTCAATATAGCTATTGAGATGACAAGTCAAATATGCAAATGAAGACAACATAGATAAATTATAGTTTCCTCTAGTGTTATGACCTAAATGTGTTCATATCAGTGTGCATATCTTTCAGAATGGCTGGAGGAAGGAAACAAGAGGAAAATGTATTTCATAGTTGTGTGATAATTGGGTTGGGAATCTACTAGTCCTATATACTTGTCCATTATTCCGTGTAAATATGTGGTTGTATGCTCTACTAGATACATTATCCTTTTGTGCGGATGTTGCCTATCAAGGTGTATATCATGGTCCAAAGTACCATGTGTCATTAATAGATTGGACATTTTGTTAAAAAGAACCAAGATTTAATCATGTTCATGGTTGTTTAGGAGGCCCAATTTATTGCTTGTTGTCTAAGCCTTGTTAAGAGAAATAGATTTGGTGAGTAAATGGACCAATTGCTAAATATGGCATGACGTTTGCTAGTATTTGGGAATTAAAAACAAAATATTAGGGTTGGGGGTGCACACACAACAACACATTATGGGGTTTTTGACTAGTCAAAGAAATGACTATTGTTCTTTTCAACTACAATTGTAATTACTTAGTCACAAAAATCACTATGTAGCTGCAAAGGCCATTGAAATGTCATGTGATGTCATGATTTTGCAACTATAGTTAGTATGATGACTAGTGGGTTTTTTTGGATAAATATATTGTTATTCTTGAAATTGTAATAATATGTTTTAAATAAATTAAAATTAAATAACAAAGAATACCTTGACTTTTGTGACTAGAATAATGACTTATAGTTTCATAACATGATGATGTGGCATTCCATGTGCAATCAATGCCAAAACATGTTTTTTCTGACTTGTCCTATTCCACTACAATGGAAAAAATGATTCAAAAATGGCATAAGCGACTTAAAAAACGATTAGAAAAATGACTGTAGTTGAATAAGATCAGTCATAAAAAACATGTTTTAGAATGTAAGTGGTAATAAAATATTGGACTATAAGTCAACATGATGACTCATGCATTACTTTAAATAAAATGAAGCATTTATTGGTTGTTCACTATGTTAGAGATGATGTCCAAGCCTTCAATGTAGCTTTTTGCATCAAGATGCAAGTCCAAAAACTTTATCTTCACCACAACAAATCATGTCCTTTGAACCAAACACAGAAATGAAAAATAATTTTTATCAACTACATCTATAACTATTTAGTCATAATAATCACTAAGTAATGGCAAAAGACATAAACATGCCACATGGCATCTTGGTTTTGCAACTATAATCAATATGACAACATGTTAGTTTTTGTGGTAAATTATCATATAATTTTTCAATTTTTTTCATTAGTTAGTTAGTTAGTTGTAAAAACCATCCACCTTTGTGATTAATAACAACCTAATCTCCCATGATGATGATATGGCATGTTATATGTCAACAAGATGATGTGGTCCTATTTGTCAACATTATGATTCATTTCATTGCTTTGATGAATTAATCTCATTTATTAGCTAGTTGAAAACATTGTTGTCATTTGTGATTAATAATGATTTGGTCTTCCATGTGATGATGAGATGGCATGCCATTTGGCAACAAGGTGTAATAATTTTCATGCCAATCCATGATTTTTTGTAGCACCATTAGTTTTTATGTGTCTTGAATTTATGGCACCAATATTTGTCATGGCATGCCATCACTAGAAAAAAAACATGTATTTTCAACTGATATTTGTGATTAAATTTTATTTGCAACTAAAATCTCCTTAGTTGCTTAAGACAAGTCGCATGCAATAAATTAGTCGCAAATGACAAAGGGTATTGAATGAAAAAAAAGTCAATAAATACACATTCATCCTTTGACTCCATTGTATATGTATTATCACAAGTGATTAAGATGCAACTATTTTGGTCACAATTGATGGCAAATGATGTGCTACCACATGTCCCAATATTTGATTTAAAAATAATAATTATTATTATTTTGAAATAATTTAGGACGTTCAATTCAAATGTTTGGATGATTTTATATTATGACACATGGCACAATGTAAATATGCCATGTGGCACTTAAAAAAAAATATATATTAGGTTGGTAGGTACCTAAATAAGTATATAAGTAGGTGCTTACAAGTGTAGGCTACCTACCTACCTACCTACTTAAGTAAAAATGTAGGTAGGTAGGTAGGTTCTACCTTCTTAAACTAAATATCTATTCATATAAGTAAGTATTTAGGAAGGTAGGTACATAAGTCAACCTAGGTGGGAAAATTTCAGAGTTGAAATATAAATTTTCACATTCAAATTAAAATACTCAAAATGAAAATGTCCATTTTTATAATCAATTAATAATTTTCTGAGTTGAAATACTAATTTTTGGATTTGAAAATAATAACTTAAAATTCAAATATCAATTGTTAGATAAATAATCTTTTTAAATTAAAAAAATAGATTTCATATTCAAATAAAAAAATCAATTTCAAATGATATTTTAAAAACTTGAAATAAAAAAATTTAGATTCAAATATCAAGTTTTTAATTCAAATAAGTTTTTTATAGAATTGGAATAGTAATGTTCGTAATTGAATTATGATTTTTGAAATCATTTTAAAAAATTAAAATTTCAATTAAAATAATAATAAAATAATTCCAATAAATATTCTTATAATGAAAATATTAAATGTAGATTAAAATAAAAATTTCAAATTCAATAATTAGAAAATGGAATTCCAATAGTAATTTTCAAAATTGAAAGATTGATTATAAATTTGAAATAAAATTTTCATAATTGGAATTGTAATTTTAGACTTAAACATAAATTTTTGAATACAACTAACAATTTTAAAATTCATATTTTAAACTTCAAATTCAAATATCATTTTCAGAATTCAAATGACAATTTTTAGATGTAAATGTTAATTTTGAGATTCATTATATGTACAATATACATACGTATGCATATTTTAATGTACACACACATATATAGTACATACATAAAAATGCACCCTTATGTTGTTGTAGAATATTTTAAAGATGTAATGAATTTGGTGAGTATTGTGACTAATGGGACATATGGACCTATTAATGGATGAAAATAGACCTAAAATCTAGCCAACCCATAAGACGATGTTTTAAATAGTTGTATCATAGTTGTGAAAATGACCAAAATAGTGGAAATTTGGTTTTGTAATTGCAAATCTTTTCAAATTTAGTTGCAAATGATTACAAGTTACATGTAATCACAAATGCAATGATTACAATTTGAATGATTTCTATTAGTGCATATTTTTTTGTGTTATAAAACTTTTGAAGTCATGAATTCACATGCATGTGTATGTGTATTAAACAATCTATTGTTAACTTGTAATTATGACTACAAGTTTCTAATGCATTCCCTAATATGTTTCCAATAACATTGCACTTTTTCACACATGCATTGGCCAAAATTGAACTTCACATATGAATAATTAAATAAATAAATAATATATATGCAAGTTCAACACATGTTTGTTGAATAATTATTTAATTAAAATAATTTCATTTTGAAAAAATAATATTCTTGAAGATTCAATATTTCCATTCACAATTTTTTTTAATTTGAAAAGAATAATCTGAAAATTTCAACAATTCTGAAAATAATATAAGTAGTGTCAAAGCTGCCAAGGTAATAGAGTATATATAAACTATGTTTAGGTGGGCCCATGACAAGCATATATACTTTGCTTCGCTTTTGGGGGAGTGCTCAGTGTTTCAATAGAATTGGTGAATTACTTGAAACAGAGGAACTCACGAATAGTACTAAGTGTTTCAAAAGTGACTCTTTGAAAGGAGAAGAAAAGAAAAGAAACTCTAACTAATTAATAAATCTAACAAATAGGTACACAATAAAAAAATATGTGCACAAGATCCAATGCACCCAAAATTTCCAAAAGTATTGGATAATAGAATAATTGTTCCTGGTTGATAAGATAGAATGATTGATCTAGATAGGTTGATTTGTGTAGTTTCTTATTTTTTATTACCATTTCTTACTATCCTAATTGTCATGTTTATTAGTGAGGGCGAGAAACAATTAGTAAGCCATCTTGGATGAGAGAAACATTGAAACATCCTAGAAACACTGCTAAAGACCCAAACAATGGGGCGAGTGAAGGAGCTCTTCAGAATATGCCTATTATTATGCTAATTCTTAGAGCATCTCCAGCAGTGCTAAGTATGTGACCCTGCAAATTATTTTTCACATCCAAGTTTAGTTATTTACTTTTTTGCAACCCCGACCATAAAACTGAAACTGGGATAGCAAATGGGCGGGGGAATACTACCATAATAGCAAACCACCTGGTCCAATTTTTATCATTGGCCAATCAGAAACACTGAACGTCAGTCAACTCATATTTATTACACTCTTTTCTGCAGGTGCAATGAGTTGCTGCACCTTTTACCAGGCATCGCAAACTCTACTATTACGCTGAGCCAAAACCATTTTCCTGAGCCAAACCAACATGTTTTGATTTTTCTTCATCCGATTTTACTGTGTAGGATCACATACCTGGAGATGCTCTAAGTTACAAGGGATGAGTAGTGATTTGAACCCGGAACCACTTGCAAGGGACGCCGTGAGTCCCCAGCCACTACTCGCTGCTGGTGCGGCTCCCTGCAACAAGAGGACGCAGGAGTAGCCGTCGAACATGTGCTGCAGGAGATTTCTCGCTCGATAGAAGATCTTGCAAGGGACGCCTTGAGTCCCCAGCCGCTACTCGCTGCTGGTGCCGCTCGCTGCAACAAGAGGACGCAGGAGTAGCCGTCGAACATGTGTTGCAGGAGATTTCTCGCTCGATAGAAGATCCGCTTTTGGTTTGGTTTTTGCAGCAGCGGCAGTAGCAGCATTTGTGATGGCGAAAGGGGCATCTTCAAGCAAACAAGAAGGAACTGCAAGTACGGAACAGAAGGCAGTGGAGGCGGAGAGTAAGCGGCTCCTTGATCTTTCCTTTTCCCGGGGTGTGCTCTCACAAAATAAAGCGCATCCCGCAAATCCATTGCGGCCATCAAAAGGTTTGGTTTTCTTCTTTTTTCTTGGGGTTCTGTCCTTCCGGGCGTACATTATATCATTCAGTAGCGTTGCAGCTGAGATGATGATGTTTGGAAACGATCTCTCATGCACTCTTTCTCTATCTCGTCTTGGGAAATGACTGATGTCACATGGGGACACGTTTTTTGTATTTGCAAGGATGCAGACCTAATCCTACAGATGTCAGACTACTGCGTTTTTTTCCCTTTTTTCCCAGTTTTGGATTGAACTTCACGTTGAATTTCCCATGTGAAGTTCAATCCAAAACTGGAAATTTCCCATGGTTTAGGGTTTAGGGTTTAGGGTTTTTGAGCTTGGAAGTGGTCAACTGACACCATAGCTTGCAGTATATTTTGGTACTGGGTGGGATTCATTTGATGTGTTTTGTTGGAATACCTACACAGTGTGATATCTATGGGCCTTGAAAACCCTAGTTCATGAGCTTACTGATTGTTGTGTTGGGTTATTTTACAGCTGTTCTCAAATGCAATGGGAAGGATATTGTGAAGAAAGGGCACAGGAAGAATAAATATTTATTCGCATTTCCAGGGCTTGTAGCACCTGTAGCTGGTGGAAAATTTGGGGATCTTACACAATTGGACTCCAAAAATCCTATTTTGTATGTAGATTTTCCTCAGGCATGTTGCGTTCTTCACTCAAATAATCAACTCTATATTTTTTCAAAATAGTTGTCTTGCACCTTGAACCCTAATCTGTCTATCTGCCATCTGCAGTTTTCATTTGTTCTTCCTTGAGATATCAAGATTGCATCTTCTTGTATGTGCAAAATCTGGTTTTCTTGTTTCCACAAATTCTGGCAGATTATGCTGTTGACAATGGTGTTGAGTCACAGATGGTCTTCTTGCAAATATTGTGCCTGAGATGGTGTCTGCAATGGGTTTAGGGAAGGCTCAAATTGTTCGGTACTATTGTGTACCCCAAAAACAAATACCTCACGCTAAACTTTGTTCGAGGGTCAAACATTATTTGTGAAGACTGCTTTGAGAGCCTTGTAAGTTCTTCATTCCTAAAGGGTAGATGGTGCCTACTTTTCAAGTGACATCACTTGCAATTTCAACACCAGAGACGTTTTGTTTTGTTCCAGGTCTACATCCAAAACAAAAATTCCCTTTGGATTTTATATGTAGAGACAAGTATTCATCACTGTAGAGGTTCTGGTGGTCAATTTTTCCTACACCAACCACTGTTTGACAAGGATAATTGGGTCTAATATCTTCAGAGTTCCAGTTACACAAGATAAAGTTTGTACTGAAAATCAGTTTTTTAAAGGCTTGGTGTGCATTGGAACCTTGAGTAGTACTCAGTGTTTGTTATAGACACTTACATCAGTAGCAGCAACATCATCATTGTTTATATGGGTGCGTGTATCTTGGCAGGTGGTATTCTCAGTTGCTTGGTGGATTGGGACAAAGGATGATAATCCTGAAGAGCTTCGCCTTGAAATGCCTCTTGACCTCCAACAGGTTTTATTTTCTAGACCTGTTTAATGTCATAGGCATGAAGGTGTATGACTGTTCTTGTTGAGTAAATCATGATGTGCCCCTCAATAGCTAGGAGGCTTTATTGATGTTTGCATATTGTGGATGCAGGAGAAACATGCAGATTTTGATTTCAAGGCTGGAGCTGGCCGAGCAAGAGCTTTCAAGGAATCCCTTGAAGAGGATACAATAGAGCACAAGCACGATCAGCTGGAAATACCAAAAGGCCAGCTGACGATGGATCAATGCTTTAGGGGTAACAAACAAGATGAAAGTGATGTGAAAGTTGAAAAACAGACAGAAGAGAAGCAAGATTCTGATGTTGAGCAGAGAACTCTCATTCACCTTGAGGACACTCCAACACCAATACGCCAATCTGCACGCATAGCAGGGAAGAAATTCAAGTAGGTTTCTCCTCTCTTGTTCTTATGGGTTGGAATACATGAGGTTGAAGGCAGACTGAGGATAGTGACCTTTTGTTCCTTTTCATGGTTAGTGCTCATGTAAAGATATGGGTTGAACTTTAGGATGGAGTCAATTAATTTTGAAATTTGAGCCATTATGAATCTGGACTTCTTTTTTCTGTTAAATCTATGCATCAGGCTTGAAGAAGCTAATGCAGAAGCAGGAGTTGTCATAAATGATTGTAGCAAAAGGAGGAGATTTCGATATCCAACCTGTATTTTTTCAGGTATACACAATCCCCATCATCATCATCATTATCATTGGAGGATGAGAAGGAGGAGGAGGGTGACAGTGCAAGTGACACATCAGAATTTAAGTTGAATTCTGGGAGGGGACTTTTTACTGCCAAAACTGATGTGGATGATTCATCATTTGCTTCAACAAAGGAGCATAGTGCAGGTAAAGCACTATTGAGCTGCAGAACTGCTGCTGGGATCCCTTTACTTTACTGCTTCATGAAGACAGTTGCATTCTCCCCACAGGTTTAGGCGCAAAATGTTTTTGGGAGACAAGGTCCTAAACCTTCTGTTCTATGTCCTTGAAGTAGGTTTGGAAGAAAAAGGTTAAATCCCTCCTCTTGTTCTTACTTCTCTGGCTCTTTTGGTAGCGGCATATACCCAAAAACCTCTTGTGAGTTGAACTGTACATCTAAAGGCTTCTCTTGTAATTTCTTGGATCTAACTGTGAGACAGAGTCCTCAAGGTTTATCCTGTGACATTTTTGACAAACGCTCTCAACCAGAGTATGCAGGTATTGAAATGATTTATATGCCTCATGTTCATTCCAATATCTCAATGACTGTGAAGCTGGGGGTTATCAATAGTCAATTTTACAGATTCTTGAGACTTTGTAGTTGTAAGAGGTTTTTTGTCTTCCAGATGGTCAGTCTTATTGTCTTTCTCAAGGCAAAAGGTTAGCCTTTAAAAGTTCTTCTAAAGAGAACTAGAGTGTTGGTTCTTAAAGAAAAATTCCTGTTTAGAATTTCCACTTTTGGCATTTTCAGAATGATTTTGCTTCAGGTCATGTAAGTGGGGAGCTTCCTGTAAGCCCACTTGTTCTTAGTCTTTCTCTGTTCTGTTCCCTTTCTGTCTTTCTTTGTTTCTTTGTCTGGTCTTTGTTGTGGGGTCTGTTGCTAGCCAGTAGTATGGCTGAGGTTTCCTGTTGCTTCCGGAATTGCAGCAGAAACTCAGTTCGTAGGATGGTGCTTGTCACCGGCCTTTACCCCCTGTAGGGAGCTGATGAAGTCAGTGGGGAAGTTGTGATAGTTAAGTCACTATCATACATACTACTGTTGATGGTCCCTGAACAGCTGTGAGACTGGCACTTTGGTTCATACCGGTGTGTGTTTTTCATATTTTTTGTTTGTTTTTTGTCTCCCCTTGTTTGGTTCTTCCTGTGGCTTCCTGAGGAAGTGTTAACCTTGCTGTTTCTTCTTCATCATGAGAATGGAGATTTCTCTATTCTTGTGAAAGATATTTTCTATGTAGGTGAATTGTAAGTATGCAGAAGTTCTGAGTACTTATGAATATATCTTGATTTGTCATTTGGCACTGAACCTATATTGACAAGTTTCATCTCATTGAGTGGAAATTTTAGGTCAAAAGTAATTTTTCTGTCAGTGCAGGGTGGGTAGAGTTTCCCTCACATCCAACATATTTTTTCAGTTTCAGGTGTCTCAAATAAGAAAAGGGGAATAGCTACATCTATCTTGATGGAACTCAGCGATGAAGAGGAAGCCAAAGAAGGTGATCTAGTTGCTCCATCTCAGAACTCAGTGGCCAAGGGCATTCCTGTTGGTGAAGTTCAGACAAGTTCTGTTCAAGTCATAGCATCCTCAGGAGGTGGATTGAAGCAATCTAGTCTTGCTTCGTTTCTTTTCAAACCTATTGAAAAGGTGAGCTTGCACTTCCACATGAGACTCATCAGAAGAATTATTACTGGGAATTAATTTTTTTGCTCATGACCAATCTCAAGAAAAGAATGGTGGGTTGTCTCCACTTCACAGTCTGTTGTATTATTGTTTTGGTGCCATTGTCTGCTGCCTAAATTCACTGATTGCAGCAATTTTTAGAAGCCTTTTGGCCTTTCCTGATCTCCAAGCTGAAGGTCCTGTTGAGATGGTGCAGGCTTCTCAACAGGACCCTTTGTGGCTGCTTTATGGTTTCTATGTTTTTGAAATTCTCCAAACCTGTTTGGGCCATGTTCAGGACCCAGAAGTCAAAGCTGAGCAGTCTCACAACAGCACTGAAACTGGTAACCATTTGCCCCCTTTTTCAACCTTCAAAGTGCTCACCAGGCTCTGGATGGACCAATTTTGCTACCAATGTTATGCCATAGTTTGGCTTGAGAATGTTATAAGTAGATAACCATGTATTATGGGTGCTACTATGAACTGGAAGGATTGGCTTGAAGACCTTGCTGTCTCACAGCAGGCATCAGAAGATTGCACAAGGGATGATGATTATGCCTGCACAAGGGACTCATGTATAGTGCTTTAGTTGGGTTCCTAATAGTCTCTCCACTGCAAATCTTTCAGGTACCACCAAAACGTACAGAAGAAAGAGGGAGGCAAGTGTTCAAATATTCTCATGTTTGTTTCTGTGGATTAGTTGGAGCTGCATGAAGTTTTCTTGGTGATGTATTTCTGTACCCCCAGGCAGATTATGTTAGAAATGCAGGTGAAGGTTTCCACTTCAAGGTAAGTGAATGGTGAGATGAGTCCTGCTCCTGGCTTCCTCTGGCATGAATTCAATGCTGGAAGGCATATTCAAATTGGTTATGTTGTTGCAGAGGATTCTCATGCACTAGTGTGAGTAACTTTGGAATGAAAGTGCCCAATCTGTTTCCAATTTTACATTTGATGCCTTTGTCCTTTCCAAAGAAGTTGTCCCTGATCAATGTTTCAAGTGTTTTTTTTCAGGTTGCATGCTTGAAGATTCTATATTGCAACTCTCATCCCTTCTGAAATTGCCTCTTCTTTCTTTGCAGAGGACAGTTACTCCCCAGAAGCCTGTGTCAGAAGTAAAAGGTGATGTTTTAGCAACTCCTAGTATTCTTTACAGTTTCTTCCTTTAACAAAACAAATCTATTTTTTGGTGCTCTTATTCTCTGGTGAAGAGATGCTCTATTGCTTTTGTTATACTGATGATTGTTGAGTCATCACTGTGGGTATATCAGAGTGTCTCGGTTTGTACTTGTGGGTACTTTGTGCCCTGGTGCAAGCCGGCCATGTACTCAACTCACAATAGAGTTACAATTTTGCGTTCATAGAGCTATCTATAGCCATGATGGATTTACGGAGTCAGACAGTGGACAATAAGATAGAAAGCTTGATGCACTAGTCCTGCACATAAAGAAAGATGCTGGCTGATCAGACCTGTCCTTTCATAGCAGCAGGTGAAATAGTTCACAACCACAACATGAACACTGCCAAATTTCTAGAACCCCCAACACCCAAGCAAGAAATATGCTGCGATGCTGTATGTATAAATTTTGCCTGTGGTCTCTAGGCTTTCTGTGGGAAAATTGGAACCGGTGCAGAAACTTTTGACAGCTCTTGTAGGTCTTAGGTCTTCTAGGTAGTGCGTTCCCTTGAAGTTGACAAGTAACCGCAGCTGCTAGACCCTTTTTTTTCCTGTGAAAGTGGCCTTTTAGCTTTGCTATCCTCATAGAATGTTTGGGTTTGTGCTGCTACATAATTGAGTTGCTTCTTTGGCTAACTCCACATTTAAGAGATATTTAAACCTTTGCATTGCGCAGGGTTTAGAGGGAAGGGGAAATCTCCAGTAAAGAAAAGGAAAACAGAGGCAAAGGTATGAACTGCAAACATTTGAACTTAGCATTTGGTGCTGAAAAATGTCCTATGGTTAGGCATGGCACCAGTCTATACTTGATTCTAGAAACTGGTTTTGTTGTGATTGTCACTATGGCCTTTCACATTGTGGCAGCTTTCTGGATGTACTAACCTACTGATACCTGTTCTTAGAATTTGCTGATCAGCTGTTCTACCATAGTGTACATCAATGTATAGCTGGTATCTTTCTTTAATAATCTGTGCAACCCTAGGAAACATTCAGTAGCAGTCAGCAAATTTATGTATGCTCAGCATAGACAAATGATTTGTTCCATGTTTGAAGAGTGCCGTCTCAAGTAACCACTTTCCACTAACTCAGTAAGTTTGTGCAGGATTCTCAGTTGAATGAAGAGCCAATAGATGTATGGTTGATATCTCTTGTCCATCTCCCTATCTATTCTTTGAGCTGCTCATTTCGCATACAACAGTTGTACTCTCTCTTTAAATCTGCCATCTTCTTTTGCAGTATTAGCTTCTGCCATATAGGTTGAAGTGGCTCTTGTCCTCAATATATGATAATGAATACCTGGCCTCACAGGTTTTGGCTGTTGACAGGCTCATTTGTTGTGTTGAACAGGTCTCAGATGATGACTGATTTGGAGCCAGCTGCCTAAGGAAAGAAACTGACAGACTTCAATGGACAATTACTTGTGCAAGAGAGGAAGGTACACTGCTCCATATCAATTCTTTTAGAATCATCATTGTTGCAAGTCCAAGGGTAGCAGAGTAAGACAACTAAGTCAAGGGCTAGTGCTGAAACTTGGGCCTTGAAAGTCCTGAAACACTGCCGCCCCATGAATCTTCAAAATTCACACTGGGGCCAAGATCAGCATGGTGGGCACTAAACAATGCAACAAACAAATTAGGTTTGATCACTTGTGGTCACCAAACAGGTGCAACAAACTAAATGCAGCCCAGTATTTAAAGCAAAAGTGCACGAGTTTGGGAACACTTGCTGGTGGTGCTCAGCAGGAAAGTATTCCTCAAAATTTATGTGTACTTAATTTGAGTTTCTAATCAAGTGCCAAAGTGTGCTGGAAACTGTTATGTTTTATTGGACAAGTTGTGGTACATGTTTGTTTAGAACTAATCCTTAATGGTGGAAGGATGGTTTGAACCTGGTGGACATTGCTTTAATATTTATTGAGCTTCACCCGCATCGAAAAACAATATCTGGTTTTTCGATTTACGACCTAATCGTCAACAGCACAAATTTGATGGACATTGCTTTAATATGTATAAATTTTCACCAGTAGCTAGTTTCTGTAGAATGTTCTATTATTGCACAATGGATGAACATCTAGAGAACTCGGCCATATCTCTTTGGGAAGATGTCGGAGAAACTTGGCCCACTCCCTCGGTGAGAGCATTTGGTGTCACACTACCTTGTGGTAGACATTTGGGGAATTTTACTAGACTTCCTTAAGGATGGCAATTTGAGTAGTAGCTAAACAATGGACGAAAAATTGTAGGAAGTTGGCTCCACTTTGCTAGGGTAAGTGATTGAATGGAGTTGGCTACTGTGCCAGTTCTGTGTGGGTGGGTACCAGTGTTGGGTGGATATCCAGATTTTCCGGATATCCACTCTGGATATCAAAATGACATTTGGTGGATATCATAGGGAGTGATATTTGATTTGATATTCGGGTTTTGTATATCACTAATTGTGATATCTGGAAACTAAACTATGTCGGACATAAAGATGCTGATATTCAACCTAGATATCAGATTCAAGGTTGGATATCAAAGTAAGTAGTACTTATTTATGTGTTTTTTCATTTTTTTAATGCAGTTAGGGTGGCAAGAATCCTTAGACAATTTTAAACTGTTCTGGGGGCACATTTTAAAAGGTTTTTTCAAAGTTGTGGTTAGTAGTAATTATTATTGTGGCTATACTTTTAGAAAAATTAATTTATGATTTTTTTTTGAATTGTTTTGACAAAAGAAATATTTTTGACAAAATATTCCCTTCTTCAAAAAGGATGTTGCCTTTTGAAAGAATTTCACCCCAAAAAATATTGGCACCTAACATAATTGATGGGCAAATTTTTGAATTTTTGATATCTAGATATGCTGATATTCAATTAATAAGTAAATGATGAATATCTGAGAACATTAATATCCAGGTTAGATTGAAAAACATGAAAATTGGATATCTGATCAGAATATCTAAATTTTAAAATAAAATAAAATAAAATTCTTATCCGACATATAAGAAAGGTGGATATCCTTATTCAGCAGATAGTCCAAAAAGTGATATCCACCCAACACTGGTTGGTACCTGTGATGTTGAAACTCCATGTCCCATGCCCAGAGAGAGTTGATAAAGCTCCAATTCAGGTACCTGCAGCTCCAGTTCCACCAGCAAGCTCCATTGTAATACTTATCTATGACTGATGATAATTGATGCTTCTTTGCTGAATATTTGCTTATTTAGAAAAGGAGTTCTGGTAATTTGAATTTGAATTTTTCAGAATTTCAACAGTTGGAGAATAAGGCAAAGTACACCTTGAGTTGTGCATTTGTAATAGTAACCAAATGGTCGGGACAATAAACAATTTTTCACAAGTTAGGAGTTTGATTCTCAACAATTTCAGTAAATCTTGAATTGTGTATTTTTAATAGTAACCAAACGGTTGGGACAATAAACAATTTGATTCTCAACAATTTCGGTAAATCTTGAGTTGTGTATTTGTAATAGTAACCAAATGGTGGGGACAATAAAATTTTTCACAAGTTGGGAGTCCGATTCTCAACAACAATTTTGGTAAATAAGAATATCAAATTTCAAAAGGTTGGCAAGATGGTTTGAGAATTATGTTGTGCTGAACTTCAGTAGGAGGTGCAGTAACCAGTTCCAGTTTTGTGCACCAAGCCATGTGCAAGCTCCAGTTCATAGTTGTGATGCTCTGTTTATGCTAGCAATTGCACCTGTCTGCACTTTCTCCATGGTTTTGCACAAAGGCTTGTGTTCACAAACAAGCTGCTCTTGAATGTGCAAAGTTGTTCTTACACATCCATCTGTCCTCGCACTGCACTGATATCTGTCACATGGCCAGTGATCTTCGCAGTTGCATGGGACCCATTTGACATGTGTGAGTCACCAAGTAGGTGTCTGTCACAGTTGAATCTCGATGACCAAGCATGAAGAAGCAGCTTCTGTGACCAACGTATGAAGAAAATTCTGCGACAAAAAGTGTGCATGCAGCAAGCAAAGAAAGAAAGCAAGCAAGGAAGCGGATACGATTTTGTTTTTTCTTGGGATTTGTAGAGAGAGGTTTTGCTTGTCCGTAGTTTTGTTTTCGAGTGTTTGAAAGCGTCGATAACTATGGAGGAGTCCGGCAAGCCGACAGGGGAGAAGTTGAAGGTCGTGACAGAAAAGGTCAAGGGTGCTTTGGGTGGATTACTGGGTAGCACGCACAAGAGCCACGCAAGCGAACGGGAGAGGGAAGGTGCGGGGGCTGGCCATGAAGGATTCTTTGGGGCTGATGACGCCGCTCATCGTGGAGGAACTGGTGTGTATGGAGAGGCGAGCGCTGTCGAACCTTCTGACAAGGGGAAGGTTGGTTTCATGGACAAGGTGAAGGATACCTTGACTGGGCAGACACCCACCCATGGAACTGCAGCCGGGACTGCTACAACTGGTGATGGTACTGGCTATGGCACTGCTTCAAGGTCGTCGACAACAGCAGCAGCGTGTCATGATGGTGCTGCAGCAGGCGGACTCGGACTCTCAGAAGAAGATACCCATGCGGCTGGGGCTGGGGATGATGATGCTACTAGAGGTGCTTTTGGTGGTGGCGGACCAGAGACAGCAGAAGAGACGACCACTCTTGCGGGTGCAGCAGATAGTCGTCAAGCTGCGACGGGTGTGGGCAGCAGCACTGGTATGTCTGGACATGACACAAGACTTGAGGAGCAAGAGCGTAAACCGACAACGTCGAGTTTGGGTTCTTCTGGTGCAGATATGAGTGGCGTTGCTGCGCAGGGGTATTCTTCTTCTGCTGCCGGTGCGGATTCTACCGTCGGCAGCACAGAGGCGGGTGTGCACAATGGCTGGCCTAGACCAGCCAAGCCAGCAACGTTGAGAGACAGTAGGGAGGCCGGCAATGTGCAACAAACTCCTCCGGATGTCAAGGCCGGGAATGTGAAGAAAGAAGGTGTAGTGAGCAAGCTTTTGGAGAAGCTCCATCTGCATAGCCCTAAGAAAGGCCCTAGTGGAAGCCCAGCAGCTTGAGAGAGAGACAGATTCCAGCTCCTGATGGTGATCAGATTTTGAAAACTTCCCCTCACAACAACTCCTCCTCTATATGATCATCTTGTTTCTATCCATGAGCTGAATCGGTTGTGTACAGTTGAGGACAACAACAGAGGAATTTTTTTCTCACTCTCAAGAGGAATCTGCACTCACTCTTCTTACATGTACAAACAAACTCTTGTAATAACAGATTGCAGTTCAGTTTTGAGTGTCTCTCAGATTTGTGTTGTGTTGCCAGGTCTCTTGCTCATCAATTGTAGTTGGCATAGTTCCCATGGTGAGTAGTCTTTCGATTTAATTCATACTCTTTTGATTCAATACGAATTGCACTCATAACAACACAAGGTGTTCTCTTTTGATTCAGTTTGATTCATACTCTTTTGCTCAAATTTGAATCACACTCATACCAACATGAGGTGTTCTCTTTTGATTCAATTCAAATCACACTCATAACAACACAAGGTGTTCTCTTTTGATTCAATTTGAATTGCACTTATAACAACACAAGGTGTTCTCTTTGGATTCGATTCAATTCATACTCGTTTGATTCAATTTGAATTGCACTCATAACAACACAAGGTGTTCTCTTTTGATTCAATTTGACTTGCACTCTTAACAACATGAGGTATTCTCTTTCAATTTGATTCGAATTGCACTCATAACAACATGAGGTGTTCTCTTTTGATTCAATTTGAATCACACTCATAATAACAAAGAGGTGTGCTCTTTTTATTCGATTTGATTCGATTCATACTCTTTTGATTCAATTCGAATCACACTCATAACAACTTAGAGGTGTTTTCTTTTGACTCGATTCAATTCGATTTATACTCTTTTGATTCAATTTGAATCACACTCATAACAACACGAGGTGTTTGATCCAATGAACAAGTACAGTTTGTTCCAACAAGCTAAGGGAAGTTACTCTTTGTATACTTTATGGAACACATGATGTACAAAGATATTTTTTGGTATGTAATGATATAATTAAAATATTAAACAATATTTGATCAAATTTGAGAATGTTTAAGAATATATTTTCATAATTCAATTCTAAGAGTCTTATTTATGTTTAAATAAATTATAAATTTATAGTTTTTTTCAATAAGTTGCATCCTATATTTTTTGCATGTCATTTGCAATGGAACTACCCTTGGTGAACAAGCAACAATTGTGGCTCTGAATTGCAAAGAGTGCAGGAACAATTGTGCTTCTGAATCGCAAAGAGTGTAATACTGATGAACTCATGATGAACAAGTCCCAATGTTAATACTAAGGATTCTTCTTCACTAATCACATCAGAAGAAACTTGGAAAACTCTGCAAGAAATTTAGCCCACATTTGTGTTAGGTTCCTGCAATTCAAGCCATGCACAAAACTGAACTTGGGGAGAGTAAGAGTTGGAGAGTAAGAGTTGTTGTGGAGAGGGAGAGAGGAAGAAAGATTCAAGCTTGCAAACACCCCCACCAAATTGTAAAAAGGATCCAGTTTAAGAAGCTTGGATTCCTCCAAGTTGAGGATGCCATGCGCAGGTGCTGAATGATCTTTCTGTACAGCAAGCAGCAAACTCATGGAGCTCCATTGCCAACAGGAGCAAGCTTACACTGAAGTACCCAGCTTGCATCTTGGGACTAGCAGTGTGGATTTAAGCTTGACAAGTTGGCACAGCAACAAATGCAGCTTTGACACTGGAAGTAGTAGTACTGGACCTACAAAATTCTCCTGACTTCTTCGCATGAATCTCCTGATTTCCAGTCAACTGCTGCAGGCACTAGAGAGTTTGAAATCTTTGCAAAGTACTGCTGCTGACTTTTTGATTGCTGGATTACCAACTGCTGCAACAATTCAGTTCTAGATCAGGAAAACTCAGCTCCTCAAGACACTTCACTGACACAGCCTGTGGATCTGTTCTCATGGAGGATTACAACAGCAAGCAATAAACTTCAGTGCATCACCCTGGTATTGCAATCCAGATCTTTTCTACAACTTGAGCTGTGCATCTCTCACCTTTTGTGCAGGAATCCAGATCTTTGCTACAACCTCAGACAATGCATACTCTTTTTGTGTTGTGTCCAGCTCTTTGTTGTAACTTGAGATGTGAATCCATCACCTTTTGTGTCAGAATCTAGATCTTTGCTGCAACTTGACCTTGTGCATCCATCACCTTTTGTGTTGGAATCCAGATCTGTGCTGCAGCTTGAGCTGTGCATTCATCACTGTTTGTGTTGGAATCCAGATCTTTGCTGCAAACTTGAGCTTGTGCATCCATCACATTTTGTGCTGGAATCCAGATCTGTGCTACAGCTTGAGCTGTGCATCCATCACTGTTTGTGTTGGAATCCAGATCTTTGCCGCAAACTTCAGTGCATCATCCTTTTGTGTTTGACTCCAGATCTTTGCTGCAACTTCAGTGCATATCATCATTTGTGTCGGAATTGAGATTGCAGCAACTTCAGAGCATCATCCTTTTGTGTTACAATCCAGATCTGACTAACTATGGAGGCCAATTTGCAGTGTAGTAGAGAAAGAAATACATACAACATGTGGACTGTGAACTGACAAAAAGGGATTCACAATCACAATCACAATTTCATGAAATTGTTTGTACAAAAGAGTGCAATCCTTTGAAGTTCACTAGTGATTTTGTTTTGCAACATTGAGATTTAACCCAATTGAAAATGGATAGCCCCAAAGCTAATATTAAGGTAGTTGCAATCAACTACCAAAGAACACACAATTATTTATGTATGCAATAAAAGTGATAGGTTAAGTCTTGTAGGTATTTCCCATTAGTGATGTCCTAGAACTAATCTTGCAAGCACAAAAGGGATTCATCAAAAAGTTGAACATTGTTTTTCTAAGGTTACCTTACCTAGTATGTCTTCTTCAAATATTTATTTTCTTAAATAATAATTATTTGTTACCAAGTTTACAACTTTTTTCCAAGAAAATTTAGACATGGGATGGATGGATGGATTGCACATGTAGTTGAACGGATTCATAAGAATTTGTTTTTGCTAATAATTCGTGTTTGAGTAGTTTCATGTTATAGCAATTTCTTTAAAACTTCAACCTTACAAATTGTATTACACAATACAAATCAGTTTTTAAGGTTTATCCATGTGTTGTTTTATATAGGCTATATTACTACCCAACCATGGGAATATGCAAAATTTGTACACTTTTATTGTTCTCCCAATCTATTTCACAAGGGATGAGATTGCTTTAAACATTAAAGAGCATATTAGACTAATTTTAAGTTTTGTAATTTAGAAGTAATTGTTAATTATTTGAAAGTTGTGGCATTTGTGTCAATTTGCTTATCACAAGGGATTTTTCAAAGTCTTGGGAAAAAAAATTAAGCATGACAAATGTGATAAATAAAAACCAATTAGATTGACACATCAAGGTTTATACTTCCAATTTGCAGGAGGCCTCATCCATGTCATCCATGATAATCATTCAAGTTGTCTATCATAAACATCTTCACGATTTTGTTTTTGCAACTATATTTGTACTTTTTCCCATTGCTTTTGTTTCATAGTTAAATCAGATGAATTTGGTTTTACAATGTATTATTTTAGTTGAAATATTGTATGCTTGGGTTAATCTTGAATGATAAGCAACAAGCAAAAAAGTTTACATCCTTGTAGATAACTACCATCACAAAGCTAAAATAATGTTTCAAAGTTTAAACTAACACAGTTTTCTTCTAGTTTTCTTTTAAATGATTCATGAAAATGTCTAATGGACATTGATCCATATGATTATCATTAATATTTCCTTTAACCAAATTGTAACACTTAACTTTGAATGAGATAGCGGGAATAGTCATGGATTGCTTGATGTTCTCATGAATAGTTTTGATTACCTTTAAGGACCTTAATTCAAATTGGATTAAATAATTTTTCATGTTGTAATTAATTATGAACCACATACCTAGTAGGTACATCACCCATGAATATTTTGCTAGAAATGAGATTTTTAAAATGATAAAAATTGTTATATGAAAAGGACATAATGCATGCATTAGATTCACAACATCTATAAATGTACAATAATTACATTTACAAAAAAAATTATGATAAAACAAATTGCAATAACATGATGTATTAAATTGAAGATGTGTGGATTTCTAAAGGGTTAATGAAGTTTTTAAAATTATCATCTTTTTTTAATCAAAATACATGATAGCAAGTTAATAAAAATGCCAAAATGGCATTTGATGTGATAATTTACATATGAAATTAGTAATCTCGTGCCAAAAATTCGACAAGCTCCACATCATCTTCAGCTCCGGTATTTGATTCCTTTGTTTTTCTTTTCTTCTTCCTAAGATATGATCTAAACATGGGTGGCTTCCCAATCCTCTTGAATATCGGAGCCTGCCATAATTTTTTTGGGTAATTTCACAAGTATCAAATATTAATTGTTATATGAATTTTTCCAATCCATTTTTTACAAGGTTTGATATCCCTTTGAATATGTGTTTGAAACAAAAACAATGATGGATCACATAATTTAATTTAATTTTTTTCAGTAAGAACAAACAAACCAATAAATCACATGATTGTGCGGTTACCCTTGCACGTTCGAGACTACGAATGCGACGATCCTCTTGTTCTTTGAGTAGTGTTTCAATGTTTTCTTCTCGGAATCTTAACCTCCTTTCCTTCTCACGAGCCTTTTCCATGTGTTTACAAAAATCTGGTGGAATATTTTTCAAGGCAACAATCCCCTCTTCCATTTTTGCCTGAAATTCATCCAATTCATCCAATTCATCCAATTCATGATCATTCTAGCTCTAAAATGTACCACATGTGCCATGGTTAATCAACAATTTTGCCAAAATAGTTGATTACTCAGAGCAATTATAGGGTCCCGCTACAACTGCAATTCAACTATTTTAGTTTTTTTTGACAATTTAGGATATTAAGTCTAATATCCTAAATTCATAGTCATAAT
>Ga0116231_10005310_pt1 | contig 25426 bp, 21 predicted proteins | sample S1TSphgellanicum_2_FD_89695 | JGI IMG/M metagenome (GOLD analysis project Ga0116231, IMG submission 89695) | Host-associated microbial communities from peat moss isolated from Minnesota, USA - S1T2_Fd - Sphagnum magellanicum MG | ecosystem: Host-associated > Plants > Peat moss > Unclassified... | reverse complement strand
TATATACTATATTCTTTTCAATTTTTATTATCAACTGCATGAAATAAAGTTGATAATAAAAATGTAATTATGTATATAATTCAATTTTTATTATCAACTGCATGAAATAAAGTTGATAATAAAAATTGAAGTAAATATTCTATACATACTTAATTATATCAATATATAATGAGGAAATTTAGATTCTATAACGATTCCTTCCCAAAAGAAGAGCAATTAGTAATATGCAAAATAGAAAAAATTACTGAAACAGGTATATATACTAAATTATTGGAATATGATGATATGGATGCAATGGTGTCTTATAATGAAGTTTCAACTAGGAGAGTTAAATCAGTGAAAGATATTTTTCGAGAAGGTAATAGGGAAGCCCTTATGGTATTAAATGTTGATGAGGTAAAGGGTTATATTGATTTAAGTAATAGAAATATCAGTGCAGAAGAAAAAGAGAATGCCTTCAAAATATTTAATAAAAATAAAGTAATCATGCGACTATTAAAAGATGTGGCTAATAGTTTGAAATTAGATGATATGACTTCTCTTTTGGAAAGAACAATGTGGAAATTCAGTAAAGATCCAGATGATGATTATAGAACAAAAGCATACGATTTTTATAGAAATGTGAAAAAAGATGTGAACCTATTAAATACTTTAGAATTAAGCGATGTTGAAAAAAATGCATTTATGGCTGGAATATTTGAGAAAAAAATAATACCAGATGATATTTATAAAATTATAATAGATTTTGATGCTTGTTCATATGATTTTAATGGGATTGAAGATACAAAAAATGCAATGATTCATGGACTTAAATATGCCAAAGGAAACTGCAATGATGCATACGTTGATATAGTGATAGTTAAATCTCCAAATTATAAATTAACATGTATAACCAAGGATAAAGAGCAAGGAATTAAATTATTAAATGATACAATAGATGAGATTAAGAGTAAATTAGGAGAAGAATATGTTAAAGTGAAGAAAACAGATATAATAGAAGAATTTGCAAAAAATTGATTAATTAAATCCATGACCATTATTCTATTACATTCCATATATGGACAAAGCAATAAATACATTGCTATCAATTAAAAAGATATTTATATCATCATGTGATTTAAATAAATATATTAAATTATTCAGAAAAATATGGATCAATCAGCAATTTGAAAATAATAATACATTATTACATTTTGCATGCATTAATAATAATATAGAGTTAATAAAATTACTATTATCCCATCCTCAAATTGATGTAAATATGAAAAATAATGATGGAAAAACTCCAATATTTTATGTTAAAAGTATAGAGGCATATACTTTATTATGTGAGGATGAAAGGATAAATATTAATATTAGAACAAAGGAGAATGATACTTTATTACATATACATATAGATGAACCAAATGATATTTTGAGACCAATTCTTAAAAGGAAAGATTTAAATCCCAACATCCTCAATGATGATGGAAAAGCACCTATCCATCTTGTAAATTATATTGATACTTTAGGTTTGCTATTACAGCATGAAAATATCAATGTAAATATACAAGACAGTGACGGAAAAACTGCATTACATCATGTTAAAGATGCTGACCAATACAAATTATTGTTGAATAATAAATCGATAGATGTAAATATACCCAATAATAAAGGTAAAACACCAATATTTTATGGAAATCATATTTTACTAGGATTTCTAATAAAACATCCTAAATTAGATGTAAATTGGCAAGATAGAGATGGTAGAACTGCATTATTTAAATCAAATTATTATGAAACTGACGTATTGATGGATCACCCGAATATTAATCCAAATATACAAGATGATGATGGGAATACTGTATTTCATTATGATGTGCATTATAGAAAAATAAAAAGAATACTAGATCATCCAATGGCAAATCCAAATATTAGAAATAAAAAAGGATTGTTTCCATTAATAGATCATAATACAGAAAAGATATATATATTATTAGAGGATAATAGGATCGATTTAAATAACCAAACATTTGATGGTAACACATTTTTACACTATTGCGATGATCCATATTCACTTGCGATATTATTAGAAAAGAGTGAATTAGATCCAAATATACAAAATAACAATGGTGAAACTGCATTACATAAATGTAATAGGAGGAAACTGATGGAATTAATGAAAAGAAAGGATATTGATGTAAATATCCAGGATAATAATGGTAATACCCCATTACATCTTTATGATGATTGTACAATGATAAATACTATTCTAAGAAATCCTAATATAAATCCTAATATTAAGAATAATAGTGGATTTACTGCATATGATTTAGCATTAAGTCAACGTAATTTTATGAAAGCGAGGATTATTCAAATGGATAGCAAATATCAAAAACGAAATATAATTGAATTTAATAATGATTATGTTTTTTTCGATACTTAAACATATTTTATTTATATATAAATAATGGAATCAGAAAGTGAATCTATATCTCAAGATGATGTTGATTATTCTAGTAATGGAGATATATTTTACGGGGAAGTATTAAATGAAAGATATGTATTAATAAGAAAAATTGGTTATGGTGCATTTTCTTCAGTATGGTTAACTTTTGATAAAAATGATCAAAAATTCTATGCAATAAAAATATATAATCATGAGGATTATGATGAAGGAGAGCGGGAATTAAATATATTGATGAAAATTAAGAAATATAATTGTCCTAATTTAATTAAATTAGTGGATCATTTTATAATGAAATATGATGGGGAGAAATATATTTGTATAATAACTGAGTTATATGCTGGAAGTATATATGATATTATGAAAGATGATAAATATGAAAATGGTTTTCCTATAGAAACGGTGAAATCAATAATAAAACAAATTTTAATAGGGCTGGATGTATTACATAATCAAATGAAAATAATACATTGTGATATAAAACCAGAAAATATATTGGTGAAAGGATTAAGAAGATCTATAGAAAAGACGATTGAATGTTTTATGAATATAGATTTTAATAAGATATATAATAAATTAAAAGATGATATAATAAATGAAAATGATTTAAATTTGGAGAAGAAAAGTCATAAAAAAAAGTTCTCGTTGCTTAAATACACTTTATTAAAAAAAGCAAATAAAATAACTTTGGAAAAATTAAATGAAATGTATGATTTTACATATGATGAAGTTATTGATGATAAATATATTAATAAATGTGAAATTGTTATTGCAGATTTTGGTTCAATCTATAAGATTGAGGATGCATGTGATCGAGAAATTCAAACAAGATATTATAGAGCTCCTGAAGTTATTTTAGGTTATAAATTTTCTACTAGTGTTGATGTATGGTCAGTTGCATGTATGACTTATGAATTATTAACCGGTGATATATTATTTGATCCAGAAAAAGATGAAGATAGATCGAGAGATATACATCATTTATATTGGATAGAGCAATTAATTGGGAAATTTCCGGATTATATGATTAACAAGGCACCTGAAAGAAAAGCATTATTTGACAAAAAGAATAATATTGGTGGTATTAAAAACATAGAATATTTGTCGCCCAAGAAAATTTTAATGGACGGACATGGCTTTAGTAGCCAAGTTGCAGGAGATATAGAAGAATTTCTTTTAAGAGCATTGACACATGATCCTAACAAGAGAGTGAATGTACAGGAGTATTTAAAAGAGAGGTGGTTAAAAAATTAACGTCGTTTTGGAACACTTCCATATTCGCTTGGTGTGGTAGAAACACGTTGAGCATAACGTGTCGAGAAAGATCCAGTATTTTGACAGGAATATAAGGTTGTTTTTGTATTAGAAGTACAAGGAGTAGAAGTTCCTGAAAAGGAGGATTTATCATTTACAGTATTTGACATTCTTGCTAATATTTCTAAATTACCATAAGCACCAAAAAAAGGAAGAGAAGACATAGAACCACATGATAATCAAATGGATATTACATATAGAATAAATTTCAATTTTTTTGCTATTATGTAATATCCATTTGATTATCATTATAAGAATATATTATTTACTATATATACATGGACAAAGTATGTGTATTTACTGATGGATCCGCATTAAATAACAATAGTAATGATACACGATTTGGTGGTATGGGAGTATTTTTTTCAAAAGATGATCCCAGAAATATATCTAAAATATTATCAGGAGAGAAAATTACAAATAATGTAGCTGAATTATCTGCTATGATATTAGCGATAGAGAGTATAATAAAATCAAATGATACGAGACAGATATACATCTATAGTGATAGTATGTATTGTATTAAATGTATTACTGAATATGCAAAGGATTGGGAAAAGAATGATTGGAAGAAGAAAATAGAAAATTTAAGATTAATTAAAAAATTATACACTTTAAGTAAATTAAATAATGTTGTTTTTAAACATGTTAATAGTCATATTCCTGAGCCGGAAGATAAAAATTCAGAAGAATGGTTTAAATGGTATGGAAATAAAGAAGCTGATAAATTAGCTAAAATGGCAGCAAAACAAGCACAAAAGAAAAATGTGTCACAAGTTGCAGTTGCATAAAAATTATCATTATATAATATAATGATAATTGGCGCGGGATTTCTTATTATCGAAAACTACAAAAAAGATGGAGTTTCAATGCCTGCAATTATTTTATTTGGAATGCTTCTTCGTAAAGAAGGATTTGTATATACTATACCAGGTGGAAAGATAGATAATGATGAAAAACCAAATGAAGCGGCATCTAGGGAATTATATGAGGAAACGGCGAAAATGGTTAAAATATCAGCCAAAAGAATGTCCAAATATAAATACATCGATACTCCAGTTAAGAAAAATATTTTTAGAACATATTATGGTATGAAAAATGGATTAACTAAAGAAAAATATATTTTAAATAGAAATAAATTATTACTGAATGCAAAAACTCCAAAAGTATATTTAGAGACAATGGACATGGTGCATATTTATATCAATGATTTAAAAAAATATATGAAAGGCAAAACTAGAAAATTAAAAACGGTTGATGGCAATGTAATTAAATTGCGGAAAATATTTAAACAATCATTAAAAAATGGAGTATTGCAAATATTGAATGCTGTATAGTTTTTTTCACCTTAAATTATATATATAATGTCTAAAAAAGTTAAAATACCTTTAGATAAAAATATGGAACTAAAAAGATATGGATATAATTTAGAACAAACAACTGACAAGAGACGCACAGCTTTAAGAAAAGCAGCTAAACATGAAAATCCATTAGCAATTCTTAAAAGATTAGTCGTTCTAAGAACCTATCGTAAAAATATGCATAGACAACCCTATTTGAATGATTACAAAATTTTAGATAATGATGTTAAATATATGCAAGCAATGTATCGTACTAAATATTCAAAAACTAAAAAGAGTTCTCGTAAAGGATCTAGAAAAGCCTCAAGAAAGGGATCTCGTAAATAAATGCAATATTATATAAGCACAAATAAAAGCAAAAAAATTGATTTTATTTTTTCTTATAGAATTTATTTCTAATATACTAGTATATTAAAAAATGTACATTATCTATTACCAAACAGTTAATGACAAGGAAATTCAAGTCAAGGATTTCGCCTACACTCTCGAAGAAGCAACCGACAAGATGACTCAGATTGCTAAAGACTTAATCGTTTTAAAAGAGGGTATTGAGAAATCTGAAAACGCATTTAAAGATCAACCAGTTGATTTAACAAAACTTCAAGATGGAATGTATTTAGTCAGATCTGATAATTCTATTAACGTATATAAGAAAACAACATCCTTAAAAGAAATCGCTGGATGGTTGGGCATAACTAAAGAGTTTGAATCTAAGAATGAGTATTTGGGATACTTTGTAATGAAAGAATTTGAATCAAAACTATTGGATTTCCATAAACGATCAGCATTTGAAGGACGTCCAATTCCTACTAAAAACGCATTCAAACCCAATAATGTGATTGATGAATTAATTCACACCATGTCAGAGAATGGTTTCAAACCTAAAAAAGATACTCGATTTGTGATTAAGAAGAATACTGTATCGCCAACAATTATGGCATTAGATCTTTCAGTTTCAGACCTATAATTATTTTATAATTTATTTATTTCTGTAAATAAATTATAAGGTTGTATATATATGGATCAACAACAATTATTACAAATTAATGGATTGATTGATAGCCTTAATACAAGAGTCGTTACATTAGAAGGTACCTATAATACTATTAATACTTCTTTGAATAATAAAGTTAATAAAACTGGAGATTCTATGTCTGGACCACTCGCTATATCCAATCAAAACCAACTTAGATTAGGTGAAGCAACTGTAAATGGTAGCACATATGTCGGATTAAATGGTCCCTTTTCTCTTGCAACATCATATAATTTAACGTTCCCTAATGGAACTGGACAAGTTAATCAGGTATTAGCAACTGATGGATCTGGAAATTTAAGTTGGGTATCTGTAAGTGGTACAGTGTTTAATCAATCGTTAAATACAACCAATAATGTTACTTTTAATACCGTCAACTCTACATTTACTGGTAATCTTACTGGAAATGTAACTGGTAATCTTACTGGAACGGTATTAACATCTAATCAACCATCCATCAACACATTAGGAACTCTTACTACATTATCAATCAATGGACCTACTTCAATACATAATCAAAATCAAATATTGTTTTTTGATACAACCAATTCCATATCTATTGGATTAAAAGCACCAGCATCTATAACCGGCTCAGGATATACCTTATATTTACCAACAACTGCAGGATATAGTAACTATGGATTATCGACTGATGGAGCTGGAAATTTAAGTTGGACCGCATTTCAACTACAAAGTACTACTTTAAATAATTTATCCAGTTATAATACCAATGGTTTACTTACTCAAATTGGAACATCAACTTTTACAGGGAGAACTATAGTCGGATCATCATCTAATCAAGTTATTGTTACGAATGGAAGTGGAGTTAATGGAAATCCGACACTATCATTACCTCAAGATATAAATACAATATCTAGTCCAACATTTGCAAATATAACGCTAACATCTGCCCCCACCTTTGTTGGAGCATCATTCACTGGTAATCTAAATATGAATAGCAATTTGATTAATAATTTAGGAACTCCATTAGTTTCAACTGATGCAGCTAATAAAGCATATGTCGATAGTATGATATCAATCACCAATATCAGTGGAGCAGGATCTGCAGGAAGTATACCAGTCAGTAATGGAACTAAATTCGTACCTTTATCTATTGGTGCATCTGGGGATGTATTAACATCTAATGGAACAACTCTAACGTATACTACTCCTACTTCATTCGCCGGAACGCTATCTCATAGCAATTTACTTAATTTATCTCATGATGATCATACACAATATTTATTAGTCAATGGAACCCGTGCTATGTCCGGTGCATTAAATATGGGCAGTAATCAAATAAATTATTTAGCAACTCCGTCCGTATCAACTGATGCAGCTAATAAAGGATATGTTGATAGTGTTGCAGCCGGATTAACTATTAAAGCAGCCTGTAATTTGAAAACTGCTGCATCATTAGGATCATATACTACTTCTGGATCTGGTTCAAGTAAAACATTAACAGAAGTTGGAAATGGTGCGTTAACTGTTGATGGTATTGCTGTTAGTACAAATTATAGAATATTAGTCGATAGTTTTGGCACCACCAATGGAGTAGATGAAGGTATATATGTCGTGACTAATGCAGGCAGCGCTTCATCCTCTTGGGTTTTACAACGATCAAGTGATGCGAATGGCACACCTAGTGGTCCAGTTGTAGATGGCATGTATACATTTATAGAAGCTGGAACAGTTTATGCGAATACATCATGGGTCTTAATTACACCCAATCCAATTACAGTGGATACGACATCATTGAGCTTTACAGAATTGTTTTCTTCTCCTGCAACGCCGATAGTGCATGCTAGTTTATCGGGATTATCCCATGATGATCATTTACAATATCTATTAGTTAACGGAACTCGCGCAATGACTGGTAACTTAAATATGGGGGGTAATGAAATAACTAATTTAGCTGAAATAACATCTACCGCCGGATTAATTATAAGTCCTAATGGAAATATTAATTTAAGCTCTTCTAATATAACTAATGGTGGAACCGCTTCATTCACAGGAATAACTACATCATCGATTGCATCAACTGGTAATTTAACAATAGATCCAGTTGGAACATTATCCCTTAATCCAGGTGGTGGAACAATTAATTTCAATAATAGTAGTATTACAAATGTTAATTCATTTGGATTCAGTACAATAAGTACATCAGGAGTTGGAAATAACTATAATTATTTTGGGGCACCAAACGGAACACCGAATCGTGGAACAATGGTGATTCAAGAACAAACACCAGCAGGAATATCTTTAATTGGTTTCAATTATTATAATAATGGAACGGATAATAAAATAGATTCAAGTTGTGGTGCATGGCAATTGACATCAAATATTTCAACAACATCAAGTTATTTCGATATTGATTATACAGCTATTGCAAAAACAACCTCCACACCATTTATGAAATTATTTGGCGAAACATCATCTTTTTATCTTGGAACAGTATCCCCACCGACAATATCTACTTTTGGATCTAATAGTTTTATTATCGGAGGAACTAGTCATTCTATGACATCTCCATCTAGTATTATAATTGGAGGATCGACTAGCAGTATTTCTTCTTTTGTTGGTGGTAATTGTATAATTAATAGTATTGGTACTTCATCCAATCCTACCGCAACAACTATAACACCGGCAATTAGTGCAACATCAATATCATCTTATAATGCAACCTTTAATGATAACTCTATTGCCGGTTCTTTAAAAAATAATAATATGATAATTAATTCAGTTTCATCTACTATAAGTGGATCTAATAGTTCCAGTGTAACAGGAACAACCACATCATTAGCAAATATTATAGGCGGTTCCACGAATAGTTTGATAGGGTCATCTAATTCAATAATAATAAATGGAACAAATAATTCATGTATTAATGCACCAAACAGCGGTATCATATTAGGATCAAATAATACCATCAATTCCTCCGCAAATATCATTTTAGGATCATCTAGTGCAACAATTACAGCTGGATCATTTGGATCTATCATTAGTTCTAGTTTAACCAATAATGGAATTGTGACAACATCAACTGGATCGAATCATGCTATATTAAATTGTTCTTATTCGACGATAAATACGAATAATACATATGGATTCACACCCCAAAATAATACATTAATTGGATCAAGTAGTTGTGTTATTGGATCATCTACTCAACCAGCACTAAGTTATAATTCGATAATTGGTTCATCATCATGTTCAATAATAAATTTTGCATCAAGTTCATCAATAATAGCTGGACAAAATAATACTGTTATTGGATCCAATGCAGTTGCATTAGGTGGACAATATAATACAAATAATACACAATATGGTATGATTATAGGTGGATATAATAATGAATTATCATCAACGGGACAATACTGTATGATAAATAATTCATATAATAGCAGTATTGAAAGCGATTCACTTTGCGGAATATATAATTCCACTGGATCAGCCATTATAACCAATAGCGGCACATTCACCGCTAATACCATAATTGGTGGATCAACCAATAATATTGGAAATATCAATGCAACATCTACATCAACATTAGGAACTATAATTGGTGGAAATAATAATAATATCCTTGGCAATACTAATCGAGTAACTATTATAGGCGGTAACGGAAATACTATTACTAGTACAGCCCAAGACAGTTATGCATTTGGCAGTATGAATTCAATTACACATAATGGATGTATACAATTTACAGATCAAACATCAACAGTATTTAATTCAGTTAATAATCAACAAATGCAATGTAGATTTCAAAATGGATATAATTTTTATACAAACACAACATTAACAACAGGAGTTCAATTATTAACTGGTGGCAATGGTTGGGTAACTGTGTCAGATACAAATATGAAAGAAGATATTAAAGCTGTTGATATTAAATCAATTTATGAAAAAATAGATGAACTACCAGTAATTACATATAAATATAAAAATGACGAAACTAAACAACTGAGATTAGGTACATCTGCGAATATATTTAATGAACTATTTGGCGATAAATTATTTACAACCAATAAAGTTGATGATATAAATTATATTAATAATGCAGATGTAACATATATATGTTTAGCTGTTATCAAACAATTAAAACAGGAAATAGAAGAACTCAAGTCTAAGAATCAGTAAATATTAATTCATTTTCTAAATTCCAATATCCTTTTTTGGATGTAGTAATATTAGATTTTTTGCAATATTCATTAATTTTTGCCATTACTGAATTATATATATCTGTAATTTCTATGATTTTGTCTGCAGATTCATATGCTCTTGTTTTGACAAAAGTTGATATTATCTCCAAATCTAATACACTATATTCGGAATATTTTATTATAAAATCATAATATATTTGATCACTGATTTCCAATAAGTTATATGAATCCGACTTTTTTTCAGGAACTTTCGAAGATTCTGCTATCTTTATTTCAGATAATGCTTTATTTAAAATATCCTCTACAATCTTATTTGAAACCTCAGCTGTTAAATTCAATGATTGTATTATACTTGTAGCATGGATCTGTATATTTTTAAGAACAGCATCTTTATTTTGATTACTATCTAATAATTTAGATCTATATATTTTCATACATTCATCATATATTTGATCAACTAGAGTCGAATTTTGATATTTATCGGGCGAGTATAAGTCAATACCAGTCTCCGAATTATAATAATCCCTTATTTTTTTAATTACTGAATTATATATGTCTGATATTTGTTTATCTCCTTTGCCAATACTTTTAGCTCTTTTTCTAACCCAAGCATCTATTCCATCTATTGGTTCATTCTTCATAGTTCCCATTTTAAATTGTTGATATATTATATCAACTAATTCATCAGTACTTTTAATAAAAGTCTGGGGTGTGGAATATAATTCAATATTAGATATATTACAATAAATCCTAATTTGTTTCATTACTAAATCATATAGCTGTAAACTTTCTGTAGCTTCTTTTCCAAGGTCATCTGCTCTCTTTCGGACAAAATCTGATATCATTTCTAATTCCAATGCTTGATATTTGTGAAATTTATATACAAATTCTTCATATATTTTATTTTGTTTTTCAAATAATTCATATGAACCCCCAAATGATTCATATGAATCCAATTTTGTTGCAGTTTCCACTTTTTGAGGAGTAATAGGATGATTCACGGATTTATAACATTCTTCTATCTTTTCTTTTATTGATTTTAATAATTTATCTTTGACTATAATACTTATCTTATTATCCATAATTAATTCATTTAAATTTACCTGTAATAAACCTTCTGCAAGTTCTTTATCGAATTTATCATCTAAAAATGAATTACATAATATATTATCGAAAATTTGGTCTTCGAGTTTATCATTTTTAATTATGATTTCTTTTAGGAGATTTAATATTTTTTCCTTATCCATTTCAGTGAATTTATTTATTTTTACGGCATCAGACAATCTTTTATTAACAGTATTAACGATTTCATTATATGGTATTTTTTCCTCTATCATTTGATCATACCAATAGTCTGCAATTTTTTTAATATCAATTGATTTAATTTCTGTATTAAATATATCATCACTTAAATTAATTTCAGTAACATCATCATTTTTATGACTAACAAATATCATAATATTATATTCATTACCCATATTATAATATTGTTTTATATGATTCATGAATACTATAGGATCATCGAAATTAAATTGTCTAGTTATATGTGGATCACGGATATAGTATTTTTCTATTTCATTGTTTATAAATATCAATATTGAATGATTGTGTTGTGTTATTATAAGTATTGTCGGTTGATTAGTATTTATGTCTATATCAGATAATATCTCTACTAGATTAAAATTAATATAATTTTTCGTAATAACTTCAATTAGTGTATCTGGATTTCTTATGATCTCATTATCAATTAATTTTTCATATATTTTATGGGGATCAGCCAAATTATCATGCTTATATGTCATTTTAATATTCCGTTCCCATTCACCACATTCATCATAAAAATTATCTAATAAGTTTGTTCCATACAATATGCATGCAGCTGTACATGTTCCAGTTTTATGTGTACAATTGCTGAAAATATTGGATGTATATTCCATATAATTTGGTATATTATTATATTTGATATAATGATAAATAATCAATTTTTTTATTAAAAAAATTACCCTTAGTGGTCAATTTTTTTATTAAAAAAATTACCCTTAGTGGTCAATTTTTTTATTACCCCTAGGGTTTTTATAACAACAGTTCTTTTTTTACACCAATATCATCCAATAAATGTTTATCTTTCAATAGAGAAACAATATCAGGATATTCTTGATAGTTAATTGTATCAATCTCAGTATCATTTAACATACATTTGGAATCAGTTTTTTTAGTTAATGATAGATGATTTCTGGCATAGGAAAATTGACCCACAGATGTATTGAATTCTGTTTTTGTTTGATTACGATTACCTTTAATGGTTACCCCTTGATGTTCAATTTGCATAACTTGCCATTTTTTTGTATTAATTATATAAATTGATATTTCGGGTATAAAATGTGTTTCTGGATGATTCGCAACTACTAAAATATATGAAGGATTGGATATAAAAGATAAATTTAATTTTGAATGTAATTCAGCACAGAATATAATTCTTCTTTTAATTGGATAATTATTAAAATGAATTCCATTTATATCTAATTGATTAGTTTTAGTAAATGTGTTTATTCCAAATTTACCTTTTATTGTTATAGTATTTTGAGTTCTCACTAATTGATAACTTGTATTATTTGAATTCTTTAATACAATTGAATAATCTAATTTATTTGTATGAATTTTACCACTAGAAAATATCTGATATGCTTGATTATCATTTTTAGAATCATAAATCATCCAAAAAATATTTGATTTAAGATATCTCCTATCATATTTAGATAAATTCAAATCATTATGTTTATATTGTGGAGCAAATATTATGTAAAGATTATTTTTATTATTCTTAAAATATTCAAATGTATTATCTCTATCTTTAACATATTTATCAAATTCCATATAAATATATTACAACTTGATATATTTATATCGTTTATTGCTGCATTGAACCGTGCATCCACCAGCAAATTACCCAGAATAAAACACCAGCTACTACGGCATGAATAATAATACCTTTGTTATTTGGGCATCCGTTTGCATCTTCGGTGCCACCAATATATTGATTGGTTAGATCATAAACTGCCTTCATACTAACGAGCCAAAATATAACTGCAACGATAACTGCTTTATACCACATATTTATATATACTAAATGATAAAAAAAATAAATCTAAATATAAAAAATTGAAATATAAATGAATTGAAATTATGATTTTATAAAATATTTAAAAAAAAGAATGACAGATTTATATCCAGTAATTACACCAAAAAATAAATTTATTAAACGTCTAAAGGCATTAACCGATCCATCCGAATTTTTAGTTGATTTTAATAAAGTTGTAATACCTTCTACTTTATACAATGAAGATTCTCAAGTACAAATGCAGAATATAGTTGATGCGTTTAATTTAGGGCGTAAAACTATAATGACAGAATCGGTTATTGGTACAAGATTCAACCCAGATAAATTTCGTTTGGTAGCATTAAATAAACAACCTGAACTTGTTAAACCAAGTAATAAACAATATCGTTTGAAATATTTTCCAAACATAAAAGATAAGCCAGAGAATTTAGGATATTTTGAACAAACAAAATTATTCTACGGTGCATACGGTAGTTATGTTATCAATGTTCCTGTTGGTAAAATTGCTTTGGGAATGAAAGGAAATGTTCCAATCTTATTAGGACCTGGACCTCATGTTATTCATGATCAAAATATGAGAGAAATCAAAGATGAAAATCTTGTTCCAATAGATCAAATATATATTACTCATGGAAATTATCATATTATTCGTGTTCAGCCTGGATTTGTGGCAATGATTTATATAAATAATACTCCTTATTTTTTAACACCTGAAAAAAACCCATATGTGTTTGAACAAGCTATTTTTGCATTTAATCGAAAGAATAATATGGTTTCATTAAATACACCATATATTAGGCATGGAAACTATCATATTCTTCAATTACCTAAAGGAAATGTTGCTACAATTTGGAAAGGACCAATACCCGAAATACTCGAAGCAGCCGATGAACCAATTATATTTAATGATGCAACTTTTAGATTAGAAACTAAAATATCTGAAGGAAAAGAGATATTATATCATGATGCAACTGACGAAAAAATAATACATGGATCAATCAAAAGATTAATGCCTCGTACTGGAACCGTACTAGTATCATATAATGGTGGGGAACTTACTGTACATCCTCCATCCAATGATAACAAACCTATTTTAATAACTAATCCAAATCATTTAGTATATGATAAATCAGTGCCAACTAATATTCAAACTATTGAATTTCCAAGTAAGAAAACTAGAGAAGCAAGGAAAAAAGAAGGCGATGCTGAAAATATTAATTATGAAATATTTCGTACCAGTGATGGTCTACCAATAGGTGTTAAATTATTGGTAGTATATGAAATAGATGATCCAGTTGCTACGTTGAAAAAGTTAAATCCTGATCAAATTGTTCCGCATATTGAAAATCTAGTTGTTGCAGATATGGGAATGGTAATTCAATCAGCGACTTCCAGTGACTTTCTTCAAACAAATAAGAGTCAAGCTTCCCAAATTAAGCAACCTCCTCAAACACAAGATTTAATTACGGATGTTCAATCATCTTCCTCGGTTTTCTATCAACATTTACAGGATAGAGTTAAAGATCAATTATGTGAAGATTTTTCAAAATACGGTATAAAGTTAGTCCGATTGAATATAGAGACACCTAAAATATTAGATTCAAGAATTTCAGAGAAAATGGCTGAATTTTCTCTGAAAAACACTAAGACTCGTGTTGATGAAGCCCTATTACCGAAAGAATTTAATATTGCACAAACTAAAGCCAAACAAGATGCAACAGTTGCCCATATTACTCAACAACAGAATAACGAAAATTCCGTTACTGCAGCAAAAGCGAAACAAGAAGCCAGCATTTTGGAGGCAAATGGTAAATTAGAAGCAGATAAATTAACAGCTGAAGGTAATTTAGCGAAAACAAAAGCCGAAGCAGAAGGTAAACAAATGTTAAATGATGCAGAAATTAGAAAACAACAAATGTTAACTGATATCGAAATCAATAAACAAAAAATGTTAATTGATATTGAAATCAATAAACAAAAACTATTGTTAGAACTTTCTAAACAAAGAGCTGAAATGTATGAAAAGAATGATAAATTATTTAAATATGAAACTAGACAATTAGAAACTGATTCATTCAGCAAGATTAATACTATGATCGTGTCACCAGATACAGCCAACTCATTATATGGTATATTTCCGGCAATGAATATTCAAAAGAATTTATTTGAGAAAGTTAAATAGTCTCAACATTCCACATTTTACGTATTTCATTTATACCAATATTTATCCCTCGCAATTTTAATACATCTTTTACTCTTAATTGTGACAATTTATTCCCTTTCAATTCTTGCACTAATTTAACAATATTATTATCCGTCTTCTTCGTTTTAACAAAATCCTTTATCTCCCAATTTAATACCATCCCATTTGATGTATCTTTATATCCATAGATATATAACTTCTTACCATCTTTGGGATTATCTACCATATCATGACACTTTTCACATAATACTACCAAATTACATAACTCATCTTTATGCAAATGATCATCTACAAAACCATTTTCATCTGCGGTATGTTGTTCCTTTATATGATGAGTTTGTAATGGTATTTCTCCTTTCTTTGGAATATGAGAACAAATTGCACATTTATCTACAATCAGATCTTTATTATATATACTGGTTTTAAAGTCCCCCATTAGTTCCTTCTTTATTGTATTGGTAAGGTCAATAAACGATTTATCGTGAATCAAATACTTCGCTACTGTCAATCCATAAAATTCTTTCCCAGGTCCAGGTAATAAATGACGCGTATATACTAATCTATCATTTTCCTCATCAAATTCAACATCTAAATGAAAGCATTTAACATTTTTTATATTTTTAAATCGATCAAATTTATATAGTTCATGTAAATGTGTAGCTGATATGAAACATGTATTCGTTTTAGATAACATTTCTATTATTGCTAAAACTATAATATTTGCACTTTCCACCTCCGTCCCACGACATAATTCATCAGCTAATACTAAACTCTTTGTACCACATCTTCTTAATATTGCTTGTAATTCGAGCATTTCCATAGCGAATGAGGATAATCCTTTGAATAAATTATCAGTTCCAGATATGCGAGTAAATATATTTTCAAACGGCGAATATTCATATGATTTTGCTGGCACATAATATCCAATTTGAGCTAATATTGTACTTAATCCAATGGCTTTTGCTATAGCTGTTTTCCCTGAACTATTAACTCCATATAACAAAATACCCACCATATTATCTTTCCCCAATATTAAATCATGTGGTATATATTCAGAGTTAATTAATTTTTCAATTATTGGATGTCGAAGTTTTTCACATTTAATATATGCATTATCAGATGTTTTAATAATAGGTTTAGTATATTTATTTAATATACTTACTTTTGCTCCAGACTTTAGGAAATCAATTAATCCAACAAAATATACCAAACTATTAAATAAATTTTGATATTTATCATACCACTCAAATAATAATTTGACATATTGTTCTTTAACAACATACTTCATCTCGTTTCTCAAATCAATGAGATTATCAGAAATTTCTTTTATCTTTGGTATATAGATTTTACTAACTGAACTTTTACCTTTACTATGTATGATATCTATGTCATTTACATCAATCGTTAATTCATCTATGTCAAGAGTTTGTTGTTCCTTTAATATATTTTGAATCTTAAGTGCTTTAGTTTTAGTAGTTTGAAGATAATATCCGTCCCTTTCTGATTCTACTAATTTTACATCAGTATCTGTTGTATCAAAATAATTCACGATACCAATTAATGAACTTAATTTAATCGCTATATTTTTCATAATATTCATTGATTTATCTATCTGACTCTGTAATTTATCAATATTGGGATATACTTTCTTCTTAAAAATACTATTATCAATTTCATTTATCAAATAGTTTCTCATCATATCCAATTCTAATTTTTCAGTATAATCTGTTATAAAATTATCTAATTGATTATTTTTTATATTTTCAGGAATTAAAATTTTTAATTCATCACATTCTTCCACCAATTTGATTATATTCCTAATATGTATATAACTATAATGTATATTATCAAATTCACTCGGATTTAAATATCCTAGTCCTATTTTTCGATGTAATCTTTCAATATCTAATACTGGTTTTAATTCTTCTTCTATCTGACTAAATAATTTATCCTTTCTTAATCTATCAATTGCATTATATCTTTGATTTAATTTATTTTCATCTATTAATGGACTTAATAATGAATCTTTTAGAAATCTCCTACCGATTGGAGTAGTAGTCATATTAACGATATCAAATAATGATTTATATTTTGAAGATTGAGCTGTATTATTGTCAATAATATTCAATTGAAACATTGCATTATTTCCAAGATTCATATATTTATTTGATTGATATCGTGTTGGTCTGTTTATATTTTTCAATATACTCATATTATGATCAATTGCATATTGTAATAACAAAATATAACTCATTCTTCCATAATTTATAAGTTCCAAATCTAAATATTCAATTGATGATAACTGTTTATCAAATATATTTCCTAAAAACTGTTGTTGATATGTTATTCGATTACAATTCTTGGGTACAACTGTATTATAATTATATGGAGTATCATTAATTTCCAAATATGCAATCAATTCCTCTTCTGTCATTTTACCAACAGTAATATGAGTTATAATTATTTCCTTTGGATTATATGTATTTATAAATCTATTTGTTTCATCTAATGCAAAATTTTCATCCTCTTTGGTTGAATATACTTCATAAACAACATTTGATCCAGTACTCAAATCAATCGCACTCAATCCAATACAGAATAATACATTGCCCAATTTCTGTTTTTCTTCAACAGCATACACTGATACAATATTATTGTTATCCAATGATACATTCTCAATATATGTTCCAGGGGAATATATCTGTGTTACTGCTCTTTTTGGTTTTGGAGGTTGAGTAACTTGATCAACCATCACAACATGATATCCATTCTCAATTAATACTTTAAGGAATTTATGTAATGCAGCTATCGGAAATCCTAACATATATGGATTTGAAATTGTAACTTCACTCGCTCTTTCCTTTTTAGTTAATTTGATGTTAAGAAGATCAGCTATTTTCGCTAAATCATATCCTCTATTCTCTGTACAATATGCCTCATAAAAGCCACCAACCATCATTAGAATTATGGTATTTTCACCATATATTGATTGGTATTTGTCTTGATAATCTAAATATTCTGTAGTAATATTTTGTGTAGACATTGGTAAATATAAATGAATATATGTCTTTATATCATTTCATACAAGCAGAAAAATTGATTTTAAAATAAATTATATAATCCTATATATAAAACAGGTATGACTTCAGTCAGTGATTCCCAAGGACGATTATTTTTAAAAAGTGCATCGCATATTCCGCGTGATTTAGTAAAGGATGAGCCTTATGAAATAAATAAGGATATATTCATTTCAGAAGAAACAGACATAAAAGTAATTGATGAAATAAATGAATTATTAAATAGTCCAGATACTATATCCGAAAATGAAATAATTATCAAAGATAAAATATGTTGTATAATAATTTAGTGATTGATATTTTCTTTAATTGATTCTTTAACTTTCTTATATATAAATTCTTTAACTGAATCTTTTTGTTCATAGAGATTAGCCCATGCACTCTTTTTCTTTTCAACATATTTATTTAACATTCGTTTAAGGAATGATTTATTTAGATAATTTTCTAAAATATATTCTACTTTCATTCGGCGGTCTTTATCAGATTCGCTTTGAGATTTATATTCACTCAATTTAGATATCAAATGAACTTTTCCTCCTTTAACAATGAGATATTTTAGTAAATCTCTATAATCGGTGATCAGCCATTTATCTGCAAAATGTTGATAATAATATTTAATCATTTTATCGCGTAGATTTGGGTCACTACCGATATCTTGATATTCATAGTAACTAGTTATTTTGCTCAAAGGAATTAATGTTCCTTCTGGAATAACGAAAGTATCTACAACAGTGGTATTCCCCGAGTTATTAATCTTAGGAACAACAATTTGTGGTAGCGTGGTATCAATTAAATATGGTGCGGGGATTAATTGAGTGAATTTTATATCAGGAACGGTTATATTACTCAATGGAATTGTCATTAATCTATATATTTTTAGTGATATAAAATTTAAAGTATTTCCTTATTTTTTTAATATATGAAATATCCATTTCTTTATGATATTCACTCATTAACATTTTTATCGAATCCTTAATATATTGTCTTATAGTACTTTCCTCCATTTTTTTCCCACTATTTGAATACGTTTTAATATATAATGTTAGTATATTAGTCAATTCCGTCATTAAATGCTTAACTTCATCCATATATACATAAAATGAACAATTAAAAACTCTATCAAATGTTCTTCTTGGAAGATGTAAATTATTATATCCCCATTTGATACTTTCTTCAAATGATTTTATATTATATGTAACACGTAGAAATGTTTCATAATTAAAGTTTATATCCGGAGCAGTAATTGAACTCAAATAAGGATCATTTTTTATATCGGTACTAACATTATTATCATTATCACATTCAATTAATTGTTCTATTTGGTCATTATCAAAATATGGATCAACAAAACAAACAGTAGTTTTAGGTAGAAGAACTGTTAATGTTATTGGATCAATAACTAGAGTATTAGGAGGAATACATTTACTTTTACATTTATTATTTTTTGAAGACATTATATATTACTAAATAAAAAAATATCAACATAAAGTATATATGAATCGTCAAACACTTCTTATTAATAAATTATTCATCCTAACTTCATATTTTGATTATTTTAGATCTCAAAATGATTTTGGAAATATGATTAATACATTATATCATATGAGAACATTGCATGGAAAAATGACTCACAAAATATTTCATTTAAATAATAAAATATGTAAAAAGGAAAATGAAGAAACAGATGTTAAACCAAAACTATATTATCAATTAAGTGTCTATAGTGCTCTAGTAACTAATACAGAAAAAATATTATCTTCATTGGATAAACAATTAGAAAGAACTGCAAATGAAATTGGACAGGCATATCCACCTCCATTGGTTCCAATAGTGATTGAAGTTGAAAATGAATCATATAATATGTTTGGTGGAGATGGTAACAATCTTTTTAGTGGTATAGGCGATGCACTCTATGATGCATCATTACCATCAATTGTATTATTTTATGCGAATTGGTGTAAATTTTCGAGGGAGTTTTTGCCGACGTGGGATAAGATGGAGGATAAAGTTAAAAATGGTAAAATGAAAATAAATGTTATTAAAGTTGATGCAGATAAATATAAATCATTGAGTGATCAATTTGATATTCAAGGATTTCCGACAATAAAGTTAATTGGTAAGAATGTAGTTACATTTAACGATGGCAGAACATTGGAAAATTTGATGAAATTTATATCTAAAAATATATAAATATAATTTTTATAAATATATTTATATGGGAATTAAAAATTTGCAAAAATTGATTAATGAAAAAGCGCCTCATTCTATGAAAAAAAAACTGTTCACCGACTATAGCCACAAAACTATAGCTATTGATGCTAGTATAATACTCTATCAATTTGTAATAGCTATTAGAAGTACTGGCAATGATCTAAAAAATAAAGATGGAAAAATAACTAGTCACATTCATGGTATATTAAGTAAAGCAGTCTGTTTATTGGAAACAAAAATAAGACCAATCTTCGTTTTCGACGGTACTCCCCCTGAATTAAAACAAAATGTATTGAATAATAGAAAGGATATTAGAACCAATGCATCAGATCAAATATCATCGGGATTATTAGATGAAGATGAAAAAATTAAATCATTTAAAAAAAGTGTCGCTATAACTTATGAACAAATGAATGAATGTAAAGAGATATTAAAATTATTAGGTGTCCCCTTTATCGAAGCAGATGGTGAAGCGGATGTTACCTGTGCATATCTATCAAAAAATAAATTAGCATATGGGGTGAGTTCAGAGGATATGGATATATTACCATTTGGTGCTGAAAAACTAATACGAAATTTATCACCGCAAAAATGCAAAACTGACCACGTAATCGAGATTGTACTAGAAGATGTTTTGAAAGAATTAGAATTAACTTATGTAAAATTTGTTGATTTGTGTATATTATTAGGGACGGATTACAATGATACGATACCAGGTATTGGAATGAAAAGAGCATTGGATTTAATAAAGAAATGGGGAACGATAGAGTCATTAATTGAGAATGAAAATAAACTTAAAATACCGGACCGATTTGATTATAAAAAAGTTAGGGAATATTTTATGAATCCGGTTGTTAAAACACCAACATCTTTTAAATGGGAGAGACCAAAGTATAATGAATTAAAGAATCTATTAATTAATAAATATAGTTTTGGCGAAGAAAAAATAATAAAATTACAAAGTAGAATAAAAAAAATATATTCCAATTACGGTGATTATGAATTTAAATAAATTCATCTAATGAACATATAAATTTAAGATTAGGTACTAATTTCTCTAAAATAGCTCCATAATGATCCTTCGTATAAACATAGTATTTAATATTTTTTAATAATATCGTTAATTGTCCTAAAGTAAAGGTCAAATAATGATCACTTGCATCACTTATTACGCTATCAGTAATCAATACTAAACAATTTTCATTATCATTGAGATATAACATTTTTCTTTTAGTGCTGTTTTTTGACATAAATAATATAAATAATGTGTCAACATATTTTAATGGATCTAAATTGAAATCAACATTTTCAACATCAATTAACATGATATTTTTATATTTGGTAAAATCAATCATATCTAATGTTTTCATTTTATATTCTTGAATTTTTTTCTCGGAAATAGAATCATATATCTTTTTCGCAACTTCATTCTCACAATCCTTTTTACTTTTATTTGGTTCAGATTTAATAGTCATATTGTTAAAATTAATAGTTGTGACCCATACAGCATTATGATCATCTCCTCCTAATCGAGTGGTATTATATATTGGTAAATCAAGATTATTTTTTTGTGCGAATTCATTTAATTTACTTTTGAACATTATATTTAGAAGTAAATTAGGTAATCTAATATTTATTTAAATCAATTTTTTAAGTTCATTTTTATGCCATTTATATTTATTTTTGTATTTGATATCTTTGTTCATTAAATATTTTTTCTTATAATATTTGTATTTGATGATATGTTCCAATGATCCACCCCTTTTATTATTAAATATATCTAATTGATCTTTTAAAGGTATTATTTTTCTTACTTCATCTATTAGAGGTAAATAATCATCGGATAAATTTTTAAACCAGCATTTATTGATGTATTGGGCGCCATCACAATTGAGTTTTGTCATTTTACCATTTAATAATGATATTGCAATCTCATTGATATCCAAATAATATTGTTTTAATTTTCCACTTTTTAGTAATTTAACAATCTTTTCCAAATAAATTGTGGGTATCAAATTGGTCCATAGTAATAAATTTTTATCTGAATCCAAATTTTGAATATCAAATGGTGTTATAAATAAAACTTGTTCTATTGGTGTTGGCGTGCTTAATTTCGCATATTTTTTATAAAGTATTTTCTGACTTTCCTGTAAAAAATCTGATGTTAAATGCTTTACTATAGTAGTTATTAGAGGAGAGAAATGATATGGATATGACCAATCGGAATACATTTTATTGTTATAATAATAATCTAATATCCATGTTAATCCTATAATATATTCTGAAACAATATCAGATATCTTTGCATCGCCGAAAAAACGTTTATAATATTTAACATAATTATCTGGATCATCTTCTGAAAATATTTGTTTTGAAACATTATATTGATTTAATAATTTTTCTATTTTATATATTTCTTTTTGAGACGAATCCATTCCTTCAATTTCTTTTTTATGATATGAATCATTTATATTGTAGGTCTTATAAATTAATTCAATCTTTTTTGGCATTATATTTGAACGGGGTATTTTTGAAGAATTATAATCTTTAATAAAATCTTTTATATTTGTATGATCCACATACTTATATGTTGTTTTATACCTATTGATATATTTATTGATGCATTTTAGTATGTAATTATAGTTATTATATAACTGTTGATAATAATTTCTTTTAACATAATAGGCTTCATCAATTGCTAAATTATTGAGAAATGTATGGAATGATTTATAATTTATTTTCTTTACACTATTATCAGTGTATAATAAATAATCCGTTTCATTTAATGTTTTAACATAATGATCAATTATTATATCAATATCATTATTTACATTATATGACTGTATTTTAGGAAGGAAATCATCTCCGAATATAGTGAATATAAATACAATATCTTCTATCAATCTTTGTAAATCAACTGATTTATCTGTTTTGATATAATTACCAATAGTAATTTTTAATTTACCCACATTTATATAATTATATACTGGATCTTCTTCGGATAACTGTTGATCATATCTAAGTATATACATATTTTGAAATGGTGCTAATAGTGTTAATAATATCATATCTGCATCTGGACTATAAACAATGATTGTATCATTTGGATTAATTTTCTTTTTCATTAAATGATCCATGATTTTCTTTTCTCCTTCTCCAGGTTCATAAACATCTGAAACAATATATTCTTCCAAATTAGGAGCTATTTTTTTAATTCTTTGTATAAATTCTTCACTTTTAAGATCAATACATAATTGATGCATGAAATATGTTCCTGGAGTTATATTATTTTTGCTCCATGATAATGATTTATTGGTTAATTTATATTGAATGATATTCATCATTTCTCCAATATATCTTCTATGTCTTTGTTCTAACATTTTTGCTTTGGAAGGGACACCATCTAATGCTAAATATATTGTTTTTAATTCATTAGTTTTTAGATTTGTTTCGATTAATTTTTCGACATTATTAAGTACTTCTTTGATAATTAATTCGCTGTTTTCTTTATTTTTACTAGTAATATGGATTATTGAATTAAAATCCACATAAAAATGATTACATGAGTGATGTTTATATGGTTTATATATATCCTCTACAATATTGTAGGCTTTCTTAATGCTATTGAAAAACTTCTCAATTCCCATTTTATATTATCAGTAGATAATTATAAAATGATTTTAAATTATTTATCGTCTATAGTGATATGAGCTTACAGTATCATTTTGATCTAATCCTTTCACATTAATATTGACAATTCTACTTCTTGATTTATTCGAAACCATATTACGTATTTTCTTCTCTAGGTGTGCAGTTTCTAGATTACCACCTACTTGACCAGATGAAGGTGTTTCTGTTGCCGTTTCTTGTACTGGGGCGGGAGCAGAGGCAGGTACAGGAGCAGGATTTTCTAATGCAGCTGTTTCTGGTAATGGACCCATATCAGATGATGGGGCTGCTGCTTCCTGAACTGGGGCATTATTTGGAACCATTAAATTGCTTAAATCTTCTGTTGTTTCATGAGCTGGTTCGGGTGCCATTTCTTTATCAGATCCAGGCATATTTTTGAATTCTTCTTCAGATGCACTTAATTCACTATCAACTTCTTGTAATAACTTTTTCTTTTCTTCTAATTGAGGATTCAATACATTCAATTGCTGTTCATATTCTGGTAATTTGCCCTGTAATTCTGATTTCTTTGATTGCAATTGTTGAATTTCAGCAATTATCTTATCCCTTTCAGCTTCTAAACGACTTATATTAGCATCAGATTCTTCCAATAATTTACCGGCATCTATTTGTTCTTTCAATAATTTTTCAACTTGTGATTGAATATCACCAATTTCTTTAGATGCATTATCATGTTTTTCTTTCAATCCCTTGATCTTTCCCTCAATTTCTTCTCTGGATGGACCTGTTTCCTTTGGTTCTGGTACTGCTTCAGGTACTGGTGCTTCTGGATTCTGTGCTGGTACAGCTGCTTCTGGTGCTGGTGCT
>Ga0116231_10005309_pt1 | contig 25430 bp, 19 predicted proteins | sample S1TSphgellanicum_2_FD_89695 | JGI IMG/M metagenome (GOLD analysis project Ga0116231, IMG submission 89695) | Host-associated microbial communities from peat moss isolated from Minnesota, USA - S1T2_Fd - Sphagnum magellanicum MG | ecosystem: Host-associated > Plants > Peat moss > Unclassified... | reverse complement strand
TTGTAAAATGCATTATGTCTTGGAGTGGAAATTTGTGCTCGAATTCTTGAATCAGACCAAAAGTTGTTAATATGTAGGGTAGATAAGTTGATCAGTGGACACTTGTGTTCAACCACTTGGGCTATTCAAATCAATGTTGATTGGGGGTTGAAACTTTCAACGTCTTTTATCTTATTTAAAACTAAATTATTAATTCTGAAAAAGTTATGATCATATATTGAACATTTTGAGGATCAATACTTGAAAAGGTTTTGAATATACGATGAATCTAAATTATTATATTTAAAATGATGTTGAAAAACCTATGTTTGATAAATTTAAAGTATAACATATTATAAACAGTTTCAAACAATTCTTTTTATAAAAAACTTGGGATGTTTTTTTTTTTTGAAGTGTTCACATTTGATTTATTTAAACAATAATAATTTTATAAATATATTAATCACATTTAATTTAAAAATCATGAAAATATATGTGAATTAAACTTTTGAAGTTGGCACTATCATCCTCGTATGAGCCCTAGCCAAAACATGGAAGCCATTTTTCAAACACAATAAAATTTAATCTTTAGAAGCACCTGTACTAACTAGCTCCTTTTAGTTTTATTATACCCTTTTTCCTATTTCCATTCCCATATTTATAATGACCAAACATTTGCCCAAGATCTAAAACAAATGCATAGTCATGGGCACATTGGTGTTTTAAAAATGGTTGATTTTTTAATATCAATTTGCATAAATTCCCTCCTAAACCTACTACGCTAAAATTGACAATGTTGCTAATGCCACATGCGGCAGGACCTATAGACATTCCTAAATCTACATGGTGAAGTTTGTTTTCACACTTGCCATCCTACTATACACTTGCTTTTCCCTCATGATGACCACCACCTTGGAGGTTTTCCTCATATTCTCTTGCTTAGGTTTTAGTGGCCATCGCTGTAATGGTCGTCATTATCTACTCTCAATGCCCAACTCTTAGTCACCATTGCCTTTTTTATCTTACTCCTCTAGATGTCCTGTTTTCTTCTTTTTCATTTTCAATCACCATTGCCTTTGGGTCTTGCTTTTGTAGTTATGTTCTAAATTTGTTCTAACTAAGGGCTAGGTAGCCATCACCTGTGTGGTTTCCTTTGTCACTGTTTACAAGCCTGGTTGTCATTGATTTAATGGTCTTACCCTAAATGTGGTTGTATTTTACTGTTGCTCAAGGCTTGTTGACCATTGGTTTGGTGGTTTTCTTCAATTAGTGTTCTTGCTTACTTAAGTCCTAGGTCACTCCAAAGAGACCAGAAGTGTTTGGTGGAGGCTGTGTTTACCCTAATATCTCTAATCATGTCTTGAAGTCTTTAGTGCCTGCACAACTGGTACCTCATGCCTATTATCACATTTTATGAAAATCTAGTTTTTGTTCATGAGTTCTGTTCTGTTGCTTGGAACATAGTACACACCACAGGACACTTTATTGGAACAAGTAATACCAGGAATGCGGTGCACCACATAAAGCACTCATGAATCATTATTCAGCATAACGTGGCAATAGATTCCAATATCTGCTGACAGCATTATTATGGGATGCACTGAATTGCATCCTAAATAAAGATAAAAAATACACGTGGTCCATGTCGTGATATTTGCACTATTTTATCTAGGGACTATATTACTTAACAAAACAGTAAAATTGCAATTAAATGGAAATCTCTGGGTGTATGGCCAAACTGGGTGTAATAATTGGCTGCTGAAAAGGTGCCCTTAGAGATTGTGGTGAAATGATTACAGTTTGATACAGGACTTGTTATTCCACCACGTAGGTAGGGCTCATACATTAGAAATTGCAATGCCCAAGTAGAGGACATTTTATTCCTCTAACTAGGTACAGAAGGTATCTTTGGACAATGCCAAGCATATGTTGTAAGAGTTTCAACACGAACCCTAAAATGTTGTCTTGTGACCCCCAAAATGAAGTATTGACTTGTAGAATTGTAGTGATTCAGATGCTCACTGCAGCATATACCCAGAGATATCTTATAATAATTCTTCTCACCCACCCTATGTTCTCAGAAGAGTTTCAATACCTCCTATAAAATAGTGTATATTGGCTTATGGCATTGCAGTGATATCTGATGCTGACTGATATGCGTGCGACATGTGGGGGGACATAAATTGCTATAGTTAGTATGACCCACCAGAAATGAAGCTCCTGTTTCTGTTTCTCTGTGTTCTCAGACAAACTAAATATTTCTGATCAAGTTGAGACACAAGTGGCTCATGTGGCATGGGCTGTAGCCAATCCCATACAGAATTTAATTCTTTGCTGTTGAATTGGCTTTTCAAGTACTGGAGGAAGGGGTCTTGACTCTTTACGAGGCCCTCACATGCAGTGAGCACTGCACAACAGTGGCCCAATCTCCAACCCGACAACTCCACTAGTTTGGGTTTGCAATGTTCTGTATGCTAATGGTGCCCAATAGGAAAGTTTTGGGTAGAAAAATTAAAATACCAGATTTTATTATCAAAATGTACATTCTCTTCCGAATTGAATACATGTCAACACATGACATGTGAACTTTGAAGCCATGGGTGTACTAATGCATATCTCCATGTCTTGCAAAGACTATGGTGACTTGTTGTCCAATACAAACCTAAACTTAAGCCATGTCCTAAGAAGTTCACAATAAATAAGAGTTGATGCTTAAACTTTTACATCCAAAGTAGGCATTGTAACCAATATGATGCAATAGATAGAAATAGCCTCAATAGGTGGGGCATTCAATTCATGAAACAGTCTGCCCTATAACGATGTGGTTTCAAATGTTATTCATGTGTGGCTACTATAATTAAAATCATGTAACTTGTATTGAAGGCTACATAATGTAATCACAAACCATCTATAATGCAACCACAAATCACAAACCACAACATTTCTTTCACTAGACTTCTCATAAGATTGGAATCATGCCAACACTAGGAACAAGAGTGGGTAGAACATACTTGGACATTATAAAGATCAAGCATGCAAGCACAATGCTATGAGGAGCAAAAGAATCCAACACCTGATATTGGGGAGAATGAGCCTACAATGTGATAGAATATGTTTTTTCTAAGGTAATGGACCTTGGCTCATACAACATATGTAAGGTAAACGGTATAGTTTCAACAATTTCAATGTAAAACACATGTGGTATTCCATAGTTTGATGTTGGATGTGTCACACTAGTGCCCAAGCCAATTATTGTTAATTTTTAAAACATCATTATATAATAGTGTTATAAAAGCGAACTACACATGGTAGGCAATGCAAGAGCTTGAGAATGCAACATAAAATCTAAGAATCATGGGGAGTGGGTTGATGCCAAAGAGTTCAAGCTTATAAAGGTCAAATCATTTGCGAGTAGGCATAACTTGAACAACAATAATATCCACAATGCAAGTAGCACGCAAAAAGTGTAGTACAAAATCTGATTTCATACATAAACCTAAGGCTAGAAACTTCACTTTGTAAAAGGCAATTCAAGTAATATGAAATGCAATGAAAATACCATAGTAGATGGGCCAGTTCAATAGTTCATTATCAAGTATTTAATTATTTTCAAAATTTTAATTTTCAGGCCCATTTTCAAATTATTTTATATTCAACAAAATTTGATATATTAATTAGCAAAATAGCAGACATTGAGTATTAATGAGCTAAAATTTGATGTTAATTGCATTTTCATGAAGTTAAAGGAGGGTTGAATAGTCTATTTTTAAACTGGTGAAAAAGTCATTATTATTTTTTCTCATCATGTTGTTGACTTTTTCATGTGCATATGGGTCCAAACAAGGTAATAGAAGTTATTTCAAAATATAACCACTAGTTAATTTTCATTGTGATGAGTGGAACTTACTTAAGTTTGTGTTCAAATTTTTGAATGAATTAATTACATAATAATAATTCTGATATAAATCATGAAAATTTGACAAAAATTTGAAATGTATCTAACAACTGTGAAATATCTGAAAGCATTTTTGAAATAATACAACCAATGTTTCTCATTATTTTTCAAAACTAAGAAAAATCAAAATGATATGAAAATGATATTTTCATGAAAAAAATTCATTACACCTTTACACTATAATAAAATAAAAACATCTTTTTAAGTCAGAAGAATTTTTTAAAAAATTTAATCGATTTATAAATCATGATTCTAAACATATTTTACAAAATAGTTTGTTTTTAAAAATCTAGCTTGAAGCAAGTGGTTTCTATTAACTCGTTTGGACCAGTGTTGTCAGGTTCTTCCTTTTTGAGAGAATCTCTGGTTCAGTTCTGACATTTAAAAATCTATGTGATGGTTCTTTGGTATGGGTTTGAGCCAGGTTCTTCCAAAATTTGAACCTTTCAATTATGGTTTTATCATATTTTTCAAATTCAAAAACCTCCAAACCCGATTTTTTGAATTGGGCCTGGTTTCATGTACACACTACACATTCTCCAAAGCTAAGAATTATGTGAGGGCAAAATTTTACAACAATTTAAAATAAGGGCTTATCTAAATATAGAGTTGAACAACTCATTATAATTAATAATTAATTATAAAATTCAGTCTACTTACTAACTTTTGAAAAAAATGAGCTTTTTACATATATATCATTACCCTGTTTTTCAAAAATATTTGTCACTGTCCGAAACATTGTTTCCATGGTCCAGTTCTTGTGCCAATTTCAACAAATTGATGTCAACTAAGCTGCAAGAATCTGACCCTGAACCCGCCGGTTTTTACCCTTCAAACCGGATACTCTCACAACACTGGTTTGGACCCACAACAGGTAGTCATCTAAGAAAGTTTTTGCCCCTTTGCTACAGAGTTGAAGAATGTGCCTTGCGTTTCAGTTACTGCGGTCCAAGGGTTGGTTGAAACCTTGGAGCTTCTGAGGACGGCAATCAGGATAATAAGGCAAGAACTGAAAAGCGCTCTATTTTTGCGAAAAACCAAAGGGTGAAGTTGATCGCCACGGGACATCATCCCTGTTGCAACTCCACTTTGTCGTCGAGGAAACAGAGCGGAAGACTCAAGTTGCAAATAGCTGCGAACTGCATACGCTGAAACTCTGCAATTAATGGGCTCGGCGTTGTCCCGCCTCTGGATCGCCATGGGTGGTAACGTTACGGACGCAACCGGGGCGGGCGCGAGTAGTTTTCGAGGTGAAGTCAACTTGTATGACCAGTTTGGTTCAGTGCTCCTTCTCCAAGGGCTGTACGACCTGTGGCCAAATTGGTATCTGTGGGAAACTTGGGGGAATCACAAATTTGAAGTGCAAAGGATTTTACGCGAGCTTGCAGATTTCCTCCCCGTATCAAGGGATCCTGCTACCAGAGTCAAGGATGCAAAGGGCAATTCAGTGCACCCCTTGCAAGGTTTTCTCTCGCAGGTTGAAAACGAATTAGTTCCTTACCTGCAATCGGAATCTGACCTAGCATCATCATTCCAGAATTATCTGCGCAGACCACAGCACTCATGGAAAGAGTTTTTTGAAATGAAATTGAAGGTCAGTGAATCCGATCTTTGTTTTGTGGGCGAGCACGTGAAACGAGAGGTTTGTGAAGATTTTGAATTCCTCGTGAGGGTGTTGCTGGAGAACAAACCTCCACATGCTCCTGAAAATACTGATAGGCATACGCACATCGGAAAGTACACTAGGCAGCGCTATGTGCCATGTGCTGTTTCAGCCGCCTGGGTTAAAGGCAAATGCAACGCCGATGGTTTCGCTCACCACTTACTTCCCCGTTTCTACCTTCTCCAAGCGTTGTTCGACAAACAGGCGATACTGGCATCCACCTACAAGACTCCTGCGCTGCAGGACAAAATGTTCCGCGAGATTTCAGGACTTCTTGCTTTGATACGCGATGCTGCAGCACAAAGTCCCGATAGTGTGTCGCAGGTGGTCGATAGATTCGTAGTTCCCTACCTGCAGTTGGAATCCGAACTCGCTAAGTTGTTGACAGACTACCTGCCCAAAAGGCATCAATCATGGAAAGCTTTTATCGATAGCAAGTTGAGTGTTGAGGAGAAGGGTTTTTTCGGCTTTAGTGATGATTCACCAGATGATACTGTACAACTCGAACTCTCAAACGCGTGCAAGTTCCTGCTTGAAGAATTCGAGCTCAAGCATGGGTTTCATTCACGGCTTCATGCGTATTTCCCACACATAATCTCAGACCTGGAATTTACCGAGGTGGACGTCTTCTACGCAACAGATAGGCTTGTCACGGAAGACGGAGAGTACATCGGGCAACATAGTAAGTCGAGAACCTGGAGAAAGGGCAACGAGTTGCATTACGGTAGGATAACGGTGGGCGTACCTTACGTAAAACAAACAATTCTCCTGGAGAATCCGGAAAATACCCGTGAGGATCTGGAACATATCCTGTCGGCTGTCGAGCCTGGTGTACGGATCTTGTCAATGGACACCACCTTGCAAGATGATCAAGGCGGATTCATGAAAATGATTAACCAACTTGCTGATGAGGCATGTACATATCCACTTATTACTAAGTTTCAGTTTAATGGTGGTTTCACAAATCGCAGTGAATATTCGATAAATCCTCTATAGAAACTTGGAGAAAACCACAAAATTGTGTAGATTTTGCTACAATGTTTTGAGCTTGGGCTTGTTTTAGGATGGTTTTTGGTTAACTATGTTTGTGGGAAGAAGAGTAGGCTTCAACTGCTTTCTTTTTAAAGCCAACTAAAGTACATTTGGCCTCTGAATGGCAGGCCTGGGAATATGAGCGACAAATTTTGTTGTACATTCATGGGTATAATGTAAAACACAAAGATGCGATCAAGCGCGCAGCACAACTCAAACACAATACTCGTTTTCCAGGTCTTGTAATGGTGTACAGTTGGCCTTCGAAGGGGACTTTGTGGGGCTACGCCCACGATGAAAAGATGATTGAAGAGAGTGCCGACTTGCTTCATGGATTCATCAAAACCATTTTAACTGAGGTATGAACTAGAAACCAAATTTCTACAAATTATATATAAGCTTAGGATAACTCTCGCCAAAATCCTTTCACATGTTTATCTAACTTGCTTTGCTTCTTCCACTGAATTTGCTTTATTCAGTACTGGGCTTCTAAATATATTCTAGTAAGCATCTTTTGATTCTCTCAATCACGTATGTCTTCTAATTGATTTGTCCAAGATTCCGATGATGTTTTCAAAGAGTCCGAAAATCTCACTGTATCTCGGCCCATGTCCCAATGTAGCGGTCTGAAACAACAAATTTCAATGGGTTTCTATGAAGTTTTGGTGAGGAAAGTCCAAGCTGAATTCCCTGTTTGTCAAGTCTAGAATTGTACATGATTGCATGATTGATAGGATTTAATGGGGTGATGACTTTTTTTCAGTGAAATGGGGTTGCCTTTTGATCATGCAAAATATGTCATTACTTCGAGAATGAAGGGAACTGTTAAAGAAGAAAATATAGAGACACGCTTGAACCTCAGTGAAAAGAAGGTGGGGTTTGGTTGTGCCATGTTTCATGGTGGTTTGTTGAATCCAGGTGAATTGAATGAATCAAAACTGTGTTAGGAAGATAGAGAAATGAAATTAAACAAATGTGTGTGAGAAAAACCAGAGTCAATTTGTTATTGCCCCAAGCTAATGGATGCACATGTGTAGATTTTGGGTGCACCCATCCAATTGATGGGTTGTTTTTGAAGTCTACCCATCTACTTTTTGGGTTTCTTCTCAAAATATGAATGTTGGGTAACTGATTTAATCATGCCTTATATCATTTTAAATTTTTGGGTTGTCACTTGCCTTTTTGTATCAAAAGGTTTCTAATCAATATGAAATATGAAAAACAATTCACATGACAAAAAATTTAAGTGAAATTTGTTTCATAAACATAAAAATAATTAGTTTTAATTCTTCTAAATCTTATCAAAATGAGATTCTTTAAAAAAATGATTTGAAAGATTATGCAAGAATCGATTAAAACAAAACACGTCAATTTTTAAATAAATTAAAGTAAAATTTAAAATTCTTTTTTGAGATGTAATTTTTAAAATTAATTTGATGTCATTAAAAAACTTCAATAAAGCTTTGATGAAGATTTAATAACAAAAAATAAAATGAAATCAGTTTTAATTGAGTAATTTGTTTGCATTGTTGTTGTTGCCTTTTATGTTATAAAAATTTATTATTGCCTTGAGATAGTAGACATACATGTATGATTATAGGTTTTACCAAGCATGTATGGGGCAAACACAACTAGTTTGTCACTTTGACTTTGCCAAGTGTAAGGACTAAAGACAAAACTAAAGAAAGAAGCCTCAAAAGTGTTGGATGTATGATATCAGCTCGAAATGGTGGATATCCTTACTTAATTTTAAATGGATAATCTTGGATAGCCTAATTAACAATAGATGAATAAACTTTGTTGTTGCAAAGCTCTGAAATGGGTAAAGTTTTCTTGAGATTTACTTTCAAAAGATAGAATGTCCTCTAAAATTACGTGCAAGCAATAGAAGATGTCTGATTTTTTGTTTTCAAAATATGTTCACAGGTTCCCGAGGATACGGAAGTTCATATCTGTGCAGACAACATGGGCAGTCGCGCCATTATTAGGGCATTCGCATTCCACAAGTTTGGAACGGCCAAGGAAATCCAACGTCAGGAAACTATGATGGAAGTTCATGTCAAAAGAACATTGAAAAGTGTCACTTTTTGGGCACCTGATGCAAAGTGGACAGAATTCGAAAGCATGGACCTGGTAAATATGCCTAAGTGGATAAGGGATCAAGCATTAGAACCCTGCATTTTCAGAGTTTACTCATCTGATACTGACTGGAACCTTTTGTTATCGAAGGTGTTGCATAAGGGATCACAACTGGTAGATACCAATAGCCTTCACGATAAATATTCTCATATTTACCCATGGCTCATTCATTTGGTAGATTTACCTGGAGATCAAATCCACAGGCTACTCCACCACTATAGATATTGGTATGCGAATAGACTCTATTGGGGTGACCCTGGGGATAGACGCTATATGTATGACCTTCGGGATGACCTTTGGGATGACCCTTGGCACAGACGCAATTGGTGGGATAGACGCAATTTGTGGGATACACAAGATCAGTTTAGATACTATTGGGGTGAGCCTTGGTATAGAATCTGACACCCACTTGACTTTTTACAGCTCTTGGGATAGCACTTGGAGTAGCACTCAGGGTAATATCAAGAGAAATGATCTATATTTTAAAGATTGCAAAGGACAACTTTGGATCTTTGTTTATTTTATATTATTATAATTATAATGGATTGTTGTATGCCAATAGATAAATGCATGTCTTATTAAATTAATAAAAATATTTTTAAAAAATTTAAATATTATTTAAATGTCATTCTAAGTCTTGTCAACTAATTATATCAAATGTTTAATTTTATTTTTTTAAAGGAATCAAAAGAAATGCATAAAGTCATACAATTGTTTTCAAAATTTTTGTACAACAAAAACATGACCCTTTTTATGGAAGTACATGTTCATTGTATGAACTTGATGAAACACCAAATTGTACAAAAATTTAAAAGTCTTGAAATTTTAAAAGAAAGGGTTGCAAAGAAAAGGATTCATTTTTTGAACCATTTGACCAAAACATTATGTTCAATGGGTTCAAAATGTTTTGTTTGAAGTGTAAATCAGATGTGTAGGAAATAATCTTGCCAAAAAACATGTTTGGTTGTCCATTGAAACTCATTTTGAAAATTTTTTAAAAAATAATTTTTTGACTATAAATCTAAATATTCATACAAAATTATGTATGAATGTGAAAACTCACTAGCGACACATGAATTATTTTAAATTGAAATATTCAATTTTTCTCACTTAAATTTGTTTCAAGTAAATGATATTTACAAAAAATAGCTTCACAAATATCTTGGAATCATTTTTCCTTTTTTTGGAACTCCAACAATGAATAAGCCCCACCAGTTGATTATCTACATAGATACCATCTAAAGCAACTATCAAGTAAAATGTTTAACTTTTTCCCCCCTCAATTGATGTGTGTTGCTAAAATAAAATGAAAAAAAATGAAGAATGGGCACAAAAGGTGGAGAGCATGTAGAAAATAAAATTACAGCACAATGTGACGCAAACCTAGTGTCAAACATTTTTTGTGAATGTAGATGAAAGGAGATAAAGTGACCCTAATTCATGATGACACAAGATGCCAAGATATTAAATAGTTATTCATCATGAATTTTGAGGGCGCTGAAAATACATTGTCTGTTATTTGTTTCTATGTTTTGGTGTGTTTTGTTTGTTTAAAAGTTTATGGTGTTTGAAGTTTGCAATTTAATGAAGATGAATTTCTACATTGGCTTTGGTGATAGAGTGGGTTGTTGCTACAAGTGAGTTGGCTCTTGAATGAAGAATGCAAATCATATTGCGAGGATTGGATGGAGGAAAAAAGAGCTGAGGAAATATAAACAGGAAAGTTCAAGTCTTCAAGGATAGGTAAGTTTTTTGAATTACAATTTAAAAGTAGAGATATGTGTGTGTGGGTTCTTGTGAAGACAGAAAGGAGGAATGCCTCTATGTTCTTATCTTCTTATGGCTTGAAGCTATTGTTTTCCACTATGTTGTAGTCTTTGGAAAAGGAGAAGAATTAAGCAATGTTTGGAATAGGGACTAGATCGAAGGAGATGATGACAATGCCTAGAGGTTTCAAAGCGGTCCTATTTGTTTGTGGTTTGGGAATTTTGAGTGAACCTACTAGTTTGGCTAAGTTTGGGAGAGAGAATACTTACTCATTTGTGAGAGCTCCGGAGAGAAAGGGATTTCAAGACTAAAATGGGCACCAAGATAAGAGTTAAATTTTTGGGATCAATCCATCTCTTTGTTAAATCTTTTCTTGAGTAATTCTGCTAGAAAGGGTATGGGTACCTAATGTTAGTGTTCATTTGTAACCATCCATGGGACCAATTGGCTCTTGAGAGGAAGCCAAGAGCATTTTGATCCCCTGAAGTCCTTAGGAGTATGATATTGTTTGTAACCATTGTAATACATAGCTTGCTGCAGTGGCTGCAGCAAGCTTGACATTGGTACCATGAAACAAACATAAAGGGTTTCTTGTTTAGGTCATCCCCTTCTTTTTTGGTGACAACAGCACTAAAGAGCAATCTATAGCAATTTATATAGGGAATTAACAATAGATGTATTGAATAGCAAACCTATAATATAAATTCAACCGGTCCCTAAACTGTAACATAGGTCATATCACATATGGATTTTGTATGAGGTTAGCTGCTGGGCTTGAAATAGAATGGAATAATAGTAAAATAAGGTGTATCAAGTGCAACACTTCGTGCAATGTCCCATTATGCCTAATATTGGTTAGGATTAAGTCACTAAGATCAAAACAATAAGAGGCTGAGAGGGGCCAGTTAAGAGACATGGAGATGGGGATGGTGGGGCTGATGTACATGCTGAACAGGAACTTCAATCTCTGTACAGGATGCTCACCATGCCAATTAGGACTGAATGCCTCTTGCTCTCACTCAAGAAACAATAAGCCGCTTGTTATCAGTTATCTGACATAGTGTCAATCTTGGCCACACCCCCTCACATTCCCCAAAAGCTTCAGCCAGAAACTAAGTTCTCAGTATGTCACAGAAATTAAAATTATCACCTCGTCTCAACACATGAGTCAAACAATGTTCAACAAAATTCCAAATAAGCATTATCAGACTTCCAACCGCACAGCCATCCTGAACTCAAGATCTCACAACCATCATTTGACGATTGCAGATCAATTACAAGTTACTTTGATGTTTAGAGGAACCACTTGTTCATAATCCAGACTCCCCTTGCTCCAGCTGAGTTTTATCTTATGAGTGCTTGAACAGAATGAGCCTGCACACCAAAGACCTAATCTCACCACTCAGTGGTACAGTTGATGTTTTCCTCTGATTCGCTTCCTCCGTTTCCTGTCATTTGAGTCAGAGGAGCTCCAACATGCAACACATCAACCAGTGTGGTTCCCGAAAGAAATCAAGCCCAAATGTGCAGCAGAATTACTGAGTGACTTAAATGAAAGAGATCATAAGCATGAGGATGAAAAACATCTTACACAACCAAGCCTTCACACCAAACTCAGTATTCCAGAAACCAGCAAAAGCACAGAACTCAAATTTCACCACTTTCCTAACAGATGTGTCTATACTCTACCAGTATCATTCTCCTCCTCTCTTCTTCTCACCTAATTCTGAGAATTTGACTTGCAAGTTTCACTTGGTCAGTACAATGTCATCAGCCTCCAATTGCACTACAAGAATCACCAGTCAACCCCTTAGTTCTGTAAGTTGTGATGGTACTGCTGCCCTGGGTCATGAACATAGTGCTTCAAATCTGAGTCCCTCAAGCTTGTATTCTTGTACATGGTCTCAGCTGCACTCTGGTCTCCAAACATCCTATTGTCCTCATTTGGACATTTGACACATTCTGGTATCTTAGCTGCCTTGAAGGGTGGGGGCAAAGCAAGCAAATCTGTCTTCTTTTATATGTTTCTTTCATGATCAACCACTATTACTGAAACAGATGAAGGCACGCATTTTGCTGTGTAGGTGAAGTGCATGAATACCTACACTAGAAAACAACAGAACCAAGATCAAAAGCAACTGGCTCATGGAAATCCACTGCTCTTCATTCTCCTCCAATCTTCATGTGATTGCAACTTGGGACACATGCATGATGATCACCGTGACGGACATTTCCAGCTTTGCAGACTGATTCAACCAAAACGTAACCCAGCCCATAGATGTCTCCATTGTGGTTCATCAACAACAACAAAGATTGCCAATCAGAGTTCATCAAACTACAAACCCAACAAACAAGGAAACCATGTACAGAGCAACATTTGAAGGCCAGCCTCTGCAACCTTCAGTTTTGCTCACAACTACAACTGATGTCTAACCTATTGAGTGGCCCTGGCAGTGGACCCTGCACATAGGAAAACAGCAACTGATTATTTTATAGATTACAGCTGGTTCAAGGATAAGCTCCATTTGATCTATTTTTTTCATCCATACATACAGTTTGAAGTCAGTGGCTACTTTTGCTGCCAGGCAGGGCAGAGCAAGAAATCTACAAACCAGTCAAAACCAACATCACACTCTTTCAACGGCCTTCCAAAGTGCAGGTTGGCACTGCAGTCCAGCACAAAGACAGGACAGCCATGAATTGCTGACAGCGCTCCTGAGGTGGACATAATATGGCCTTCACACAACTGGGCTCCGGAGCCACCTGCATAACAGGGCCAAACCCTTTCGACCCTCAAACCCTGAACATGCTGGGGGTGCGGCTGGCCAAAGCAACTGAATGCTGGATTCTGTTTCCTCTGACCTATTACTCTTGAAGTTTGTATGGTTGTCTGGTACACAAACCACACTTACACAAGGGAAAAAGGTTTTATAGTGTACAAGATCCAAGGGAGTGAAATCTTCTCACTGGTTCTAATCAGCAGCTTAATAGGACACACTTAAGTAGGAGGATTGATCACCTGGACAGTCCTGACACCAAGCTCTGTACTGGCAATAGCTTGATATGTGTCTTTACTCTGGACCTCAAGCTTCGTCAACTCCCCTGTTACTAACAGCAATCATATAGCACATAGAGAAGTCCATATAGGCACTTGAGGCAAATCACTTCAGATAAAGTAAAAGGCTTACAAAGGACATCAAAGCACATCTGAATGGAACTCCAGACAAAGGAAATTGCTCCACCATTACCTGGTTTCTCAAATGCACCCTCTATGAACCACTTTTCATGCTTCTCATGAATACATTTGAGGTAATCAAGACTGACGCCTGCTTCCTCAGACCTTGCACTGCCATATAGAAAATAAATCATTTCTCATTTATGCAGAAACAAAAGCCTCAGGTGTTCCAATCCCATGAAATTGGCAACTATGCTGATGAAGAAGAAAATCAATAAGTATATTCATGATCATTGCTACTTTATTTTTCAGAGGATATGTTTATGAGAGCACTGTGCTTTCAACCGGTCATAGCACACTACAGGATCAGCTCATAGATATACAAAAGCATCAGGCACCTGCATCAGCAACAGTACAACAATTGGATTCAACAATGCAGGCTTGGGCATTTCACACAGAGACATGTTCATGAACATGTCAACCAGACAACTGGGAGCATACCAATAGTCCAACATGAGCACACAACAGTTGATTATTTCCTCTGCATGGTAGGCTCTCTCATCAGGATGTACTATTTGGAAAGTAAGGAAAGAGATTTTCACAGTCAAAGAAAGAACGTCTACTACAGAAGGAAGAAACAAGCAACTACGCTTTCATGCAAGAGAAAGCACATAATAATAGGTACAAGGCCAAGAAGGACATGTGCCACATTTGGCAGGGCTGCCACAACACCATGGTACCATGCTTCATATGCAGGAACTTTGAGCACATTGAGATAGCCTTGAACTTTCCCTGTTTCCAGAAACACACAATGGTCTGTCAACACTAAGTGCTCCATCAGCAGAAAAGCAGCCTTTGATGTCAAAGCTGCAGCATTTTGCTGAAGAAATCTTGTGGTGAACACAAAACTTTGAAACAAGTACGCATATCTGCAACACACTACCCACCACTAGTTACAAACTTAAAGAGCCCAAACTTCCTACAATTGATGCAACCACTGTGAGACTGGATGCCTAGGCTAACAGTAAACTGGGTGCACAAATCCATGTGCAATATGAATAAAAATCCTCAGTTCAGTTGGACCCGCACTGTTTTTACACCAATGGGGTCTAAGATGCAACTACTAAAGGATCAAGAGTCTTCTGTTCAGAGAGCAGCCAAATCCCTTCTCTTGCATGCAAAATTTATCTAAAGTACCTACCTTCGTCGTGAGAGCCACCCAGGATCACAAGCACTACTGGCCCAGTCATTCAGTCCTGCCCTACTGAACCCAATTCCCAGACCACTATACTCTACTCCATATCTCCAGGAGCTAGGCATTAACAGCTTGAAGACATGCTATGGTAGAAGGACTACAATCAGAAGATTCATGGTTATGGACCTGTATGGATCTTTGTAGAAAGCTTCAAGCATGTTGAGACCTGTTCCATTCACATTTTGCCACTGTCCAATTGGTTCTTGCAATACCTCTGAGATACTGCAAGAAAACAGCCATTATAGCAAGAATATATTAGCCACTCTCATCTTAGATTGTGCAACCCAACTTAGTACCAGAAACCTGTGAACAAACCAAAAGGAACTACATGTCAGCATTCCTATGTAGGAAATTGGGATCAGCACTGGTATATACTCTTCTTTCTACATGTCATAAAGTCCTAATCTTTCAGATACTTACACAGAGATTGTTCCCTATTGTTGGTATACTCAACGAGAGCTACGTACAATTGTCCATTAATAACCTAGGCTACATTAGAATGGGAAATGACAGTAAACTGCTGAGAAATTCGACACCCAGATGCTTGATCAACCATAGTAGATCTTTGAAGAAAATCGGCATTGAACCACATTATGTGGGATGGACCTGGCAGAACATCATTCCTTGCAAACATATCTAGCATACCCTTCCAAGGAAAGACCCCTGAAGCCTCACATGGACCTCTGCATCAACCAGCCTAAAGCACAAACTAGTCCAATTATTTCTGGAATTCTAGTGAGTTGACCTTCATGCACTGGTGTTGCAGATATAGTGCATGTTACTATGAGGGTACTTGTGGACACTGCTAAGGAGAGCATACAAACGACTCCTGCGATTCCAAGAAGTATATTAGAGACCTTCTCAGGCTGTTGAAGCTTTTCCATGACTGTAACCAGAAGGTACGCTCCTTGTAACTCGTTCATTGTCACATTCTAAATATAATCAAAAGGTTTACTTTCCTGAAGTCACAACTGAAGCTCAAGAGTTATAACAAACTATTGATGTAATTGTGGTCCATCTCTTCACATGGATCAATGTAAGCCTACCATACCTGCAACTGATGTTCAGCATTATTTGGGGTTATGGGTGCCAATGGAAAGTTGAAACACAGGAGTAGGATTCAGTGCATGCTTTTTTCAAATGTTGCATTCCAAAAGTCTACTAAACCCTAAAATATTCTGAAACCTTGAACTCTATAGATGAGTACTTTTCTTTCACAACAATAAGCAGGATCTTGGGACCTTTAAGGTTGCGTGTTAACAGATTGGAGTACCGCTATATGACTTCACACTCTTAGGTGACACAATAACCTTTCCAAGACCACACAATCACTTGTCCAAGACCATTGAGAATCTGTGAACTGTCAGCCAGAGCTTGCAAATACCCAAAATTAGAGTCCAGTTCCTCAAGAACCTGACCAGGGACTGGCCAACACTGATTAAAACCTCCTTAAGCAAACATGGAACATGCATTTTTTCAACAACTTCATCTTTGACTAGAGGATAAAACTTCAGTTTCAAGGTTGCAAAACAAACATACTTCACAAGCACTTGGTGTAGAGTACATAATTTGTTGACTATGTACATCATGTATATTCTGCGTAATTACCATTGATGTTACATTGTGTGCATACCATTACAATGGACATTGTGCAAATTATGCACATTAGAATGAATGTATATGACTATAGGGTTGATGCATGATTGGGTGAACCAATTTGCCACATAATCAAAGTCCCTAGTTATTCAAAAAAATGGTCAAATTTTGGAAATTACAATCAATTTACATTGATTTTTTTCATATTTTTTCCATGTCATTAATGACACACTTAGAGTTTTTATTTCTTTAAACATTTAAACAAAAAAATCAAAATATTTTTTCCTCCAATATGATATGGATTTATGAAAAAATGCTCTTAATTAGCCCATTCAAAAGTTCATAAGTATAGTTTTCAAATTCAACTCATTATTTATTTTGTTCCTATGCTTCTTTGATAGAATATCTTATTAATTTCAAGTTCCTAACACACACCCTATCAATCAATGGACCATAATATATTCCACATAAAAATGGCAATCAAAAGTGCAATCCATGAGTTTTGAGCTTAACGTCCATGACTTTTACAATTTTACAAAAAATTGTAAAATGATTTTGTGCATCATGTAGATTTTCAAGTTAAGATATTTAAACCAAATTCATTTTAATAAATTTTTAGACCTATAAAATGACATAGGCCTTACAATGACAATCACAAGAAAAAATTGGTTGGTGTGACACCCAAATTGATCCACCCAACCATGAATCAATCCTATACATTTACTACACACCAAAACACATTGAGAACCATGAAAAATATACAATTGCAACCACTAGGTCAAACACAAGTTTGCATGGGAATGTTCAACCTTTTTGAAGATAAACACCTGAACCATGAACTTGCATGAATCAATTTTTAACACTTCAACAAATGGAGATAAAGTTATTGTTTGCTTTGACATAAAATAAATATTTTCACAAATTCTTGGAGCCATGAATAGAAAATCAATTGCGACCATGATAGACTGATTGCATAGTATTTTCTTTATGTCCACATGGGCCAACATGGTACATACACCTTTTAATTTAACTATTAATTGTTACGCACCCATGGTTGTTCTTATAGTTACACATGTTAATGTTTCCTCATTTAAATACATGGAGAATAGTATGTTAGTTTTCATTTTGTGCTCAAAGAGAATTTGCCCATGATGAGATGAATCCATCTCAAAATGTAGTTCATCATTTGGTCAATTGACACATTTGCTAAAGCATTTGAACACATAAGTAAAAAATCCACAATCGTCAATCTAGATAGTCAAGGTTAGTGACCCCCATCTTGGCTTTGGAGGGTAACTATCAAGTTAACTACCATGGGCATCATGATCATCAAGCTAGACGGTCAAGGTTAGTGACCCCATCTTCCTCTAAGTTCCTCTATTGCATATGGTTAAGCTCTTGCCCACTAATCCATGAGGGCACAATGACCTCTTGTGGCAAAAGAAAGGGGTCAAAGTTTTGTTGTAAGCAATGAAGGTGATTTTCAAGATCTAACACACTATCTCTTGGACCGATGCACAACCTTGGTTTAAGATGATGGGGCAGTTGTGCCTTCACCCCTGCACCAATCAGTTACCAAAAGGCACACATAATAATAGTTAGTGAGCACCCTTAGATGCATTTCCTCTTTGATGAATTCATGGGTGAAATATAGCTTTGAGTGTTCAAGATGTCTGAACTGGTTTTGGTTCATGTAAACAAGATGGTTCTTGTTCTGATTCTTGTGAATGACTTGTTTTTCCCCAGTTCTCAGTTAGTGGATAAAATGCTTTTGGTGGTTCTGAGGGGTTAGTTAATTAGTTTGGTTAAGGTTTATAGGACATGATTAACCTCTACTAAAATTATTGGGATAATGAAAATTGATTAGGCTGATTGAGGTAATTTTAAGGCTGATAAAGGTTGTTTTAGGGCTCAGTGGGCTATTTTGGCTTCAATTCCTATTGATCACTTATCATACTCTTATGCCAGTTCCCATCTAAAGTAGAATTTGGATCACTTTCTTGTCTGGTTGCATATGAATTATTTGTTTGGTTCCAGTTTTTAAAATCAGTTTTGCTTTCATTCTGGTTACTTATGAGCAAAACTGGAATTGGCGGTTGATCATGGCAACTGTGGTTAACCTCACAAGGCTGACATATACAAGTGTTATGCAATTTTGTCATTTCAAGAACATTTAGTTTCAATAAATTCATACCCATTTCAGTTCTTGTTCCAGTTGCAAAAGTGTGAATGTCAAGGTTCTGATTTTAGTTCTATTGATATTGCAGCAATACAAATCTGGTTTTCGTGATTTTATAAAAAAAAATTACAGTTATTGGTTAGGTGTCAATTAGTTTGGTTAAGGTTTATGTGACATGCTGGATTAAGATTATTTGAAGGCAAATGAAGGCTGTTTTCAGGTCTAACTGATATTATTTGAAAGATGATTCAGGTTGTGTTAGTGTTATTTTCTATAGTTTCAGAGTTGATTAATGGATTAGAGATCTAATTCTAGTTCTAGACTTACCCATTTGCTGATTCTGTTTCCAGTTTGAAACTTGTTCTATCCTGGTTCTAGTTGCACTTCAGTAGCATCTGGCAAACAGTCCAATATAGGTCCACAGTGAGCCAGCACCCACCAGCGCACCATCCACTGGATGCTCATAATTACTGAGTTGTAGATGAACCGTAAACTGAGTTAACATTTGGTTTCACCTTTGTAACCAATTTTGTAGGAAATAGGTGTCATACATAGGTAGATAGGTAACACAATAGGTAAACTACTAGTTAAGTAAATGGTTTATACATAGGTAAGGGCTGCTTTTCTACCTACCTAATATCAACCTGCTTGTGGATTGTTAGTGGGTAGGTAGGGGAAAAAAAACAACTAAGCTAACCATCATGGTTAGCTAAGGAACTGGAACCCAACAGAAAGCTGTTTCCTGACCACTTACCATTCATCTTTCATGGTGCACTGGTGGGGGGAGATGTTAAATCGACCAAAGAAATGGAATACAGTTTATACAAAAAGTACTGTTGTGATTTTTCCCCCCAGTCTGCCTTTTGCCCCACTGTTTTTAACCTTGAGATATCTCATACCTAATCACGTTTTGAGTCCATGTTATGCATGTTTTGAACATGTTATGGATATTATGGAAGGTTATGAGAGCAAAACATGCCTGGGTATCACCCAATTTGTTTTAGAAAATACAAATGAGGCAAAGGGCAGACTGGGGGAAAAAATCGCAGCAGTACTTTTGTACTGACTGCATTCAGTTTCTTTGGCCCATATAACATTTTCCCACTGGTGGGTGATGGTTCACTGTGGCCTAGATGATGCTGCATTCAGTCAAATTTTCCATTTGAGTTGCATTGAATTGCAGTTCAGGTTCTAGTTCCAGTTTGGAAAAATAGTTTTTCATTAAAGTTATCCGGAAAGTCAGGCGATTAGGGGGCGAAAATGGCCAGTTTCGACCTAATTGGGCATCAAATGTGTAATTGGAAACTAAATCTTAAAAAACGAAATAACTGGGACCCAAACTAGTTTTTCCACCAATTTTGGTGGTAAACTGAGTTTCATCGCCTCCTTCATTTTTCCTGATTATGAGCGCCTTCACTGCCGCTACTTATATTTTCACTGCTCCTACGCGTACAACTACTATAATTACTCTCGAACCTTGTGCATTGAATGCTGAGTTTCAGCATTTCATACTGAGATTTAATAAAATTCCTTACTTTGCTGATATAACTGAAAGAGGGGATAAGGGGTGAAAGCAGAGGGGATAGGGGGTTAAAGAGAGGGTGACTGTATGGACGACTTCATTGTGTTATGGTTATTGACAACCAGAATCACGGATGAAATGGGGCAAATTCGGTTCACTGCCCAACATTGGTGATATGATTTTATCCTATAAAACATAAGGTCTAAATCAAGTGAAAACCATGTGAAGTTTTGCGTGGTATGGAAAAAAGTGATGAATGAATTCCGTTTGTGGTAGTTTGCTTGGAAATTTCTCTTTTGATTTTATTTTTTGTGGTTCTCTGTCAAGCATTGCTGCATATTTTGCAGTTTAAGGGGAGGATGTGAGGGGAAGGCACCCCTTACAAATAGAATAGATTACCTTTTCTTTTGTGTCCCGTTTTGCTAGTAAACCTTTAAAGGCTTCCACCATACGAGCTTGAGAATCACACTTACATTGCAATGCCCTTATACTTGACCACCTCATCCATTTGTACAAACTTAGTTTCAATTTTTATAGACGCTTCCAAGTTCTTTAGAACCAAATTCTAAGCATCTAATGCAAGTTGTAATTCTAGGAGCTTAAAATTTGCATCATCAACTAACTTTTGATGATCTTTAACATGTCCATTGTGTACCAAAGTTGTAATTCTAGGAGCTTAACATTTGCATCATCAACTAACTTTTGATGATCTTTAACATGTCCATTGTGTACCAACAAATTTACTATACAGTCATCTTTGCATTTCAAAAGAGAAGAAAGAGATATCTCCACTTTATAAGACTCCTTCCCTAAAATTGAAAACGTCTTTTGCCATTTGACAAAACCCTCAATTTTTTGCCCCTTCACAAAACCCTTGATTTCTTGCCCCTTTAGGCTTCATGAAACACCTTTGCGCATTGAGACTTGGTACACAACCTTTGACAGTGATGGCATCGCATCATCTTCTAATTCCATGTCCTTTTCTTTCACACCCCTTCTCTTAGCTCTAGCTTGTCCTACCGTAGACAAATTTATTCTTCGGAGTTGATCCCTAATTATCCACTTTACAAATACAACCTAGTTTACAAGGTGATTTTTCCTCTCATAAACAATGCCTTGAATTAAAACTTTGTTGATTATTTGTGTGGTTGGCATTTTTGTGTTAATGGGTGATCATCCATAGTTCTTCAATGTGCTTCACCAACTCTAGATTGTTGTTAAAATTGTAATGATAGCCATTTTTGTTAGTAAAAGGTCCAAACAACTCCAAAACCTCCTCCTTAATATAATTTAACCCAAGCTTCAACTTTTTAGGAGATGGTTCGATGCTACCCAACCCATAAGCCTTAGCAAATTGTTTGCATGTTAATGAAACCTTCCTATCAAAAATGATCTTGGGTGGATCTGCAAATAATGGGGTGTACATAAAGAGATACGATGTTCTCTACCTTCACTTTTTTTTTAGGTCTTCGCTTCCTACATCGCATATTTGTTGAAACATTTTCTTGTCAAAAATACATTCTATGACAATCATGTCTTTTTAAAGTTTAATGATCATGCACATGTCTAATTCTAACATAGAATCAGTTCATTCTGCTACTGATCGTAAAATGCTTGCAACAAGGCAGAAGTTGTGTGTGACAAATCACATAGGTCCAAGTAAGCTTGTCCTATAGCTTTGTGTTTACACGTGCGTAAATTGGTTTCTAATGAAAATTTGAAAATGCCACAGTCAATCCCATTTCAAATGACATCACATTACAAAAAATCTAGGTTTTTCAAACCAGGTTTTTTGGTAAAAAAAAACCCAAAGTGACAGGCATAAAAAAAACTCCTTGGTTTTTTAAGACAAATCGATTTGAACAAGTTCATAACGACTGGGATGGTTTTTTTTTACCAACCGTAGGGTGGTGCTTTTGAGTAGAGTTTTTGACCAATACCCTTTGACTAGTGGTCAAATGTTACTAATAAAATATAATCAATAAAAATGGTTTTTTTACTAATCATTTACTTGAAACATGGCATCATTTGATGTTAACAGGTGGCACCATAGGAATGTTGCCACATGGTAACATTATATATTTACATGTGGCAACATTATGTTTTGCCATGTGGTAACATTCTTATGTGATAAAGTGGTAGGTTGGTAGGTATTTGCCCTTTTCACATTGTATGTACACACATACACATACACCAAAATATGCATCATACACACCACCAAGTATACAAATTCATGTGTTCATGTACATGAATTACATGAATTTGAACTCAAGACCTCATGGAAGCATCCAAATGCCTTAACCACCAAGTTACACAAATCTTTGTTGGTAACACTTGTGCAACATTTTGTTTTATCTTGTTAATTATGAAACAATTTGGAAATCCCAACTTTAGCATTTTTTTTCATTTTAATATTTGTTCAAATGAAGCAAATAAAGACATAATCTTGTATTCAAAGATCTAATCAATAAAATCAATATATCTTGTAAATGTTCAAATGATTTGTAAGAAAATATTCTTGAAAATAGGAAATTGATGATAAATTTCCAAACTTGTTAAAATTCGATTCTTCCATTTCAAACTCCATTTATTAAACTAGGTAGGGTACATGTCATAGGTAGGTTAGGTAAGTAAATAGGAAGGTAAAAAAGGTAGGTAGGTTGTAGGGTGGGAGGGAGGTGAGAGTGAGGTAGGTAGGTAGATAGGTATAATACAATTGTAAGTAGGTAAGTTGAAGGTACATAAATTTAGGTAGGTTTTATAATGCCAAACAAGTAGGTAGATAATTTGTAGGGCCATGGTAGATGGGAAGAAGGAAGTAGAAGGTAGGAGGTACAAGTTATAGGTAGGTAGGTAACATACAATTATTTAGTAGATAGGAAGGTAGGTAACATAGAAAATTATATTAAGTAGGTAGGTTGGAGTTACATAAACTTAGGTTAATTGTAAGATGTTAATCAATTAAGTAGGTATGTTATAGGACATGGTAATTAGGTGGGTGGGTAGGTAGGCAAATAGGTAAGTAGTATATCTAGGTGGGTGAGTGGTGGGTATGTAGTTAATATGTAGGTAGGTAGTAAAGAATTGTGGAGCATTTAGAGTTCAGCCCATAGAATCCATGTTTAGTTTTCTTTTAAATTTAATGTTCTTTCTACAATTGAGGAAATCATTTATATGGTTTAAACCCACCCCGTGATCATCAGTTCAATGCATGGAATTTGACGCACATTTTTTGCTACATTTATTAATGGTGGGTACAATTTGAGTTTGAGAGGTTTCCCTTTGAAATCCACAACTTTGTCACACCCCTTTTTTTGGTGCTCATTGATCTTCATCTTCAAGTTCTTATAATGACAATAAACATAAATAAATTCTTTCCTATTCTTTTGGCAATGATTATGGCATTCCAAAATAATTGTAATTATTTTTTATGTGTCATAACCCTAGCTTTGGATTCGCGACCAAGGCAAGGGCTTGCAATGGTGCAAACCAAGAGGGAAGCCCGAGAGTCACATCTCATGTTTTGGGAATGTAGGAAAGTGTGAGGGTTCATATCCTCACACTCCCAAATGAGCTCCCACTTTGTGAGTTGGAGTCCCGATGGACTCCCAAATCTTTAGAAGGTGATTGCAGGGGTCAAAATTCATTGCATTAAGATGTCCCATATGTCATTAGAAAGCTTTTGGAACGTAGATGTTTGAAATGAGCTCACATGACCCATTTGGACACATGAAACACAAGTTATGGCCAAAAGAAGGGTCGGTAATTTAATTGGCTATTTGACTCCTGACCATTAAAAGTCAAGAATTGCCTTGATTTCCTTATGTGCAGGTGGCGCACCGCATACCATTGGAAATCTCTCAACTAAGGCTATAACTTTGATTCAAACTTCATCTCCATCATAGGTCTGCACACAAAGTTATGGGCCCCCAAAATCGCGAGAGTCCCAACTTTGAGAATTTCAAGACTCCCACTTGGGAGTCCCAGGACAAAATGCCATTTGGATGTGGGCCTCATGGAGAGGCACAGAATATATTATAAAGGGGAAGGTGGTGGTTTCCCCCAAGTTGGGGCTGTGGGGAGTCTTGTGAGTCCAAGTTTGCCCGTGGCTTATCTTAGCACCAAAAGTGTTTAAATTATGCACTAACTAACTTGTTGTTTGGTTCGTGCAAATCTGTGTGAGTAATTAATGCTTGTCACTCTTCCTAGTCCCCATCTCGGAGCTCCAGCACGCCCCTCTACCCTCAAAGTGCTGCGAGCCAAGGTTCGTGCCCTAACTTTTTACTCTTCCGTTGTTTCCACCTTAGACTCCTATTTAAGTCTATAAAGGGGTTGGGAGCGCGTCATTATGAATGTAGGTTTCCATGAAAACAATTTTGTCTATTTTTTCATTTTTTTTATTAAGTCCATTCCTTCGCTACCCATGTTTCTTCAATTCTATCAGGAATAATTTGACTATTTTGCTAACAATAATGGAAGGCATAGATATCAAATGTTATGCTTCGATCACCTCGTGCTTGTGTTGGAAAAGAAAAAAAATTTGTTGCTGTAACAAAACCAAGAAATGATACAAAGAAACTAAACCTTAATAAAAAAATGGGTTATAAACAGTTGTGGCAGTTAACAAATGGCCCATCCCACTTGTAATGAATTTTACCTAAACTTAAAAACCTATTCCATTACTTTCATTAATTGTCCTACCAAAATAGTCCAACAAAAGATGGACCAAACATGGGAAAGTTGAAAAAGGTTTAAAGTGTCATGGATGGGGGCATGGATGGGTTTTGCATGGGGGCACATGGAACATGTGCGTATAGTGTTGAAACGTAGGTCCCAAAACTTTAAATGCTTCAGTGGGTGACATGTTTCGAGCATTGGGTTGCTTAGGCATCGAAATTATGTAGGGCTGCTTGCCAAAACTTGACATGTTTTGATGGGTGGTAGGTTTCAAAGTTCAGATTTTGGGGAAACATGTTTCAGGGTGGGGTACTTTCAGGCGATCAAAATCAGTGTTAGCCTATTTGATGGCCCATGTTGCCCATGCATCAAACTCATGTCGAGCTGCATCAAAACCAACAAGGCATTTACAACTTGTCACTGAAATAATGTGGTTGGGGGGGGGGGGGGGGGGAGGGGACGCGCACCACTTCTCAACAAAAATAGCCGGG
>Ga0116231_10005308_pt1 | contig 25430 bp, 10 predicted proteins | sample S1TSphgellanicum_2_FD_89695 | JGI IMG/M metagenome (GOLD analysis project Ga0116231, IMG submission 89695) | Host-associated microbial communities from peat moss isolated from Minnesota, USA - S1T2_Fd - Sphagnum magellanicum MG | ecosystem: Host-associated > Plants > Peat moss > Unclassified... | reverse complement strand
GACTCACCACGACCCGAACTCGGGGGAAGCCACCACCTTCCCCCATATAGTATTCTCTGCATCTCACCGCGGAGGCTACATCCGAATGGCTCTTTTTCCCGGGACTCCCAAGTTGGAGTCCCGAAACTGTCCCGAGTTGGAATCCCGAGTTAGAGTCCCAGGACTTTGGATGCTCATAGCTCCTCACCCCAAACTCAAATCGGGACAAGGTCTAAACCAAAGTTGTAGCTCTCGTCAAGATCTTTCCAACGCCGTGTTGCACTCCTTGAGGCGACGTCGAGAAAAGGTTGATTCCAGACTTTTAATGGTCGGGAGTCAAATTGGCAATTTGACTCTCAGCCCTTCTTTTGCCCATAACTTGAACTGCAAATGTCCAAATGGCCCGAGGCCATTTTGGGCATCTACACTTGAAGACCTTTCTATTGATATAAAGAACACACCAATGCGAGGAGATTTGACCCCTCAAATCGTCTTCTGAGTTTTCGGGAGTCTTGGAGGACTCCATTTTCCCACTTTTGGGGGTGTGAGTTGCATTCTCACACTTGGCCCCAAAGTGGGGTTGCGACATGGATAATGAAAAAATTAAAAATTTTAATGTTTGATATGATTTTACATTTTAAGTTCATTTGAAATCCAAAAAAATTACAATTGTGACAGTCCAAACAATCCACCTAATTGTGCTTTCACCCTATTCCCAAGCTTGTGCTAGTAAATGTGGAAGGATGTGGTTTATATCACTAAAACATTTCAAAAAGGAGGCAACAAACAACCTTCAAATTAGATTGGCAATTTAAAGGTATGGTTTGAAATTATTTGGGTAGGTTGAACAACAATTTATGTAGGAGGGGTTGAAGAAGGATGGTCGCAACAATAAAAAAGATCATCATCTCAAGATATGTCTACTAACACCACACTATTTTGAAAAAATGAAGATTACAAAGTTCTAGGTTTCCCAAACCCTAAACCTCACTAGGAAAATTTCAAAATTTCTCTTGAAAGTGGAAATTGGAAGGTGTTTTAATCTCTTGAACTTGGATGGCAAGAATGTGATTGTGTTGTTCCACTTGACATTTTGAATTGTGATTGTGCGCCTTCTTTTCCATTGACACCTCATGCAAGCATGGGTTTCCGCACCATGTTGGTGGTTGCAATTGCAAGCTAATCATGGCAATGGTAGCCCAAGATGTGCAAACCCCCCCCCAAAACTCAAAAAACATTTCTCCACTTGATGATAGCTTGAAAACAACTTGTAAAACATTCATAGAAAGCTTTGAGATAGTTCAAAGACAACTTCAAGTGAGCTTCAAAACCCAAATATAGGTTGAAGACAACTTTAAGACCCATTCACTTCTCTGTGCTAACTTTGAAAATTCCAAAAAAACTCCAAACAAAAAATGCTCATTAAGGGAAAAAAAAACTTGAAGATAGAAAAGATACTACAAAAAGCTTGAAGAAAGTTTAGGCTTGAAGATCACTTCAACCTTGGGTATGACCTTCATGCACATGTTACAAAAGAAATTGAAGAAAACATCATGCCTTATGCAAGCACAAGTGAAAATGATAAACTAGGGACCAAACTAGTTTTTGCACCAAAATTGGTGCAAAAACCAATTTGGGTCCCAATTATTTGGGTTAAAAAAATTTCATCCTTTGTTGTGCATTTCATCCCCAATCGAGCCTAAACTGGGCATTCTAGTCCGCACTCCAAAGGATGTTACGCATAACTTTATCGTAAAAAAATAAAAAAGCCTTCAACAAACCAAAACTCAATGAGAAATCTATCAAAACCAATTCTTTGATCAATTTCCTTTGTTTTTTATTTTCTAGTGCACATTGGTTAAGAGTAAAAAAGGAGAAAAATCAGAACAATGATGGTAATATGAAGATAATACATTTGTACACCCATTGATATGTTTCACACAATCAATAATAATTGGTAACAACAACCAGAATATTACATTCTGCAGAAACCAAGCTGCATTCAACCATTAGTACATAGTGCAAACATGCAGACCACAGTAACACACAAAATGACACAAAAGCAATAACTAGAAATACAATTCAATTCACTTACCAAATTTGTTGTGTTGTCAGCATATATATACAATACATTGTAGTCATTCATAGTTGTGGAAGGCTAGCCTCTAAGTCTCTTACGTCTTTTGAAATAGTTTGTAAATTAGTAATTTAAACTAGTAAAGGTGCATTCACACTTGGTGTTAGGGACTCTAGGATTGAGTCCTGTAACACCATGCTAGCCATTTAGGACTTAAACCTAGTTGCCATGAATATTTTATGTTAAGCTAGCATTTGCTTAACATTGAGCTATGGCCCATTTAACATTGGGTGCCACCTAGGATGCCACCTAGATTTTCATTTAACACTGACTTAACATCAAGTGTGAATGCACCATAAGAGTACTTTTCAACAATTCTGTTCTATGTTTACCCTAAAACTAAGGTCAAACCAGTCAAACCCTGTGACTCTGTACCTTGTGCTACATTGATGCCCAGACAACCCTCATTAGGGGTATTTAGTGTCTTTATTATGTTTGTAGGCTCCTTACACCTTGGGTCTGCTGCCCCTCTGGTGTAGCTTACAACCAAAAATATCCTCAACAGAGAGCCATACTCTGTACCTTTAAAGCTTGCAGCATTTTGCTTGGTGTAAAGTAAGTACAAATTACATAGCATAAGGTCCCTGCTAGGCTGTACAGGACCTTACATACTTTGTAAGGTCCAAAGTCTCAACCAAGTGTCATCATAATGTGAAAGGGCCTGATCTCTTTTGAACCCTCCAAGGTTTTTGATACCTTGCACTTAGCTTACCACCCTTGGACAGGTACCTCAAATTCCAAAGGTTCCAAATTTTTTTAAGCCCTTAATGATAAAAAGTTTCACATACATACACACACATATATATGACCCTTCATTTGAATGCTTCACATATTTTAGCAAATAGTTTAGCCCTTCATTTGAGACTGATTTCCAATGTGATGGGGTTGAACTGTTTGAAACCCTATTACAGACTTGTCATAGTACTAAGAGATTGTCACATTTTGCTTTATAATTCACACTTGCACTGTGATTTCTCCTCAATGCACTGAGGTGCACATAACTGCGTGTACCTGAAGTTGATAAGTAACTGGTTTGAGAATGCCCTTGTAGAATCAGTTACCACCTACCAGAATGGCAGCTCACACTAGCAGGCTCACTGTGTTGCTAGGTGGAACAGGCCCTTCCAGTCCTGTTCCATAATACATAACCAAATTTGGTGTCCTATTCAGGTGCCTTTTTAGGGTTTTTCCTAAGTTGGGCACAGGCAATCATCTGCTGGTGCCTTTTTCTGTTCTGCCACTTCGACTTGTGATATAGGTGAATGGTGTGGAACACTCCTCTGATGTGAATCAAAGGTGAGAAACACTGGGTATTCTGCGGAACAACAGGTCCTGGTAGAACTATTACCACCTGACAGAACAGCATCTCCACTACTGGCCTGGTGCATTCCAATGTGGAATGGGCTGCTATTTTTTAACACCTAAATGTGCTACAAAATAGCCAAAAAGATGCCAGTGCAAAATTCATAACATTTCGCCAGCCAGAAAATTTCACATTCCTGGTATCCAAGGCTTTCACTCCCAGAAAGCCAATACAAAAGACATATGTTCCCTTCAGACCCATGTGAGAAGAAGGATTGACTTAGATTGGATGCATTGGGCTACAATCATGCCCCGTTTATATGTCAGTGTAGAACTACTCTCAAGTGGAACACCCTAACACATTTAAAGCTTTCTTTCCATTGTAACAAGTTACAACCAGGAATGCTGAAGTTGATCTGTACCAATCATTTCTCAACTGCTGAATTGAGGTGAATTGAGACCACAAGAAAATTCCAGAATAACAATTTAAAGGTAATGCTGCATAAGTGCTAGAAAAAACAAAATGTATGTGACAAGAATGAGTGTGATCATAACTCATAACCAGTGTTGTTTTGTGCTCACTAAACCTTACTCACAAGTTCTTTCTTTGAAAAGAGAGTACCACCCAACACTGGTCATAACAAGTGTTGGACAGTTCTCACTTTTTGGAACCTAGCACTGATGGTAAGGGTATGGTATATGTATACCCTTGACTGATGGTTCTCAAGATCAAAGAACTGGTTTTTTCTCTGGACCACATGTTCCAAAAATCACCCAACTAGTAATCACCCAACTAGTTTGACCCTTAGCCAGGGATCTAAAAGAATACAAGAACTAGGTCAAAGAACCTACCCTAGTTCTTTGATAGATCTTTCATAGCAACCATCAGCTTTGCTTTTAATTTCAAAACCCTGGAATCAGAGGTTGTTTTTTTCCTAAAAACATTCAAGCAGCGAAACCAGAGGTTCTGAGGTTCTAATCTAAAAGTCAAAACTAATAGTCCTTTGATTTATAAATTTTTAGAAATCCGGGTCCACAGGTTGTTCTTAACAAAATCAAAAAAACTCCCCAACATTGGTCATAACTCATAACCTTGTGAGTGTTACCCACAAAGTATCAAACCATCGCATTCATTAGGATAGCAGTGACTTGCTGCAAGAAGTATTCATTAAGATCAGACCCATATTTGTGGTGAGGTCTGAAGAAGCAACTTCCTTATGCCAAGTCCCAAGTCAATTAGTTCAAGCTCTAATGGATCTAGAGATTAGAGCAGAAACGATGGCCAAATCTTTCGATTCTACTAGCATTAGTCCACAAAATCATGGGATGATAACAGTGAATACTAGACAAGAAGTCAAGAGAGTCACCATTAAACCAACAATGAAGCATCTCATACCAGAGAATATATATGATGTAAAAGATCGTAGGAAGATTTCAGTTGTGGTCACACACAAGTGAATAAATAAATCTAAGCCAAATATTCCCAAATGTTTGTTTGTACAATCTAATAGCTTAGCTTTAAAAATTGAATCCTATCTAATTGACCAAGAAGTGGTCATTGCTCTACAATAACAAATTGTCGTTAGATCCTTAACTTCATTACATATTTAATTACATCAAAGCTATTCACCTGCAACTTCCAGGTCAATGCCTTCAGCACCTCCCCTCAAACATTAAAAATCACAGTTTGGTTTCTATGCGAGCAAACTCAAGACATGGTGATCCCCAAAATGGAACCATTCAAAGATGAGCAATTTCACCATTCCACACAGTGAAGTGCTTCAATTGCACTTCACCTAAATAGGTAAATAGGGCAGACCACCTACCTTGGTTAAGTTATTGTTACCTAGCTACATGCCTAATTCCTACTCTCCTAGCTAGCTACCTAAGCGAACCTAAATCACCTACATACCTAGGCTAAACTATTTACATATTTAGGCTAAATTATCTAATTACCTTGCTTAGATAACCTATGTATGGTATGTAGATGGTTTAGATAGTCTATAGTTAGCCTAAGTAGGTTAGGATAGGTTAGGATAGGCTAAGTTATTAGTTAGTTAGTTAGTTAGCTCGTTATTTATCTAAAGCACACTAATTAATGTGTAACTAAGTAATTAGGTATTAACTTGTAATTTTTGTAACTAATTCCTACATTGACCTAATTATTGTACATTTTTACCTACCTAATAATGGACCTATCTCTTAATTTTATGCACCTACCTTTTTACCTATTTATTAATACTTAATTAATGTACCTACTTAATGACCTAGGGTTAGTATTGTATGGGATATGAAAATATTTCCCTTTCCTAAAAGTTTATCCGATATAGTTTGTCATCCTTTTAACCCTTAATTGACATTTGACCAAAACAATCCCAATACTAAAGTCGGACTAGCCTTCACAAATGTGCCCAAAAGTCATGTCAAATTTTTTTAAATCCAAAGTTCTTTGTAAAATTGTAAAGGATTTCAAGCTGAATCAGTTTTTTTAAAAATAGGATTTGGTTCAGAAATGGAAAATCCCCACCGTTGAAAGTTTTGTTTTAAAAATTATGGACAACTTTTAGAATTACAAGTTTTTGGAAGAGTGCACCAAGATACCATGTTTTATTGGTGATAAAAATTTTAAGGTAAATACAAGGCATATATTTGAATGGTGTAGAAAAAATATTGTGCAAAACCAAGTTGAAATGAAGAAGAAATGGATGGTTAAAATTGGCCATCCAATGCAACTCTACACAAAATCATACAAAATTCATCTATTTTTGGGCAAGAAAAAATCACTAGTGTTTGGGACTATTCTCAACCTTGTTGTATTTTGCACACCTTATATGAACTAACCCCCTTCACATGTTCCTCAATTTTGTAACATGGACAAATAGCAAAATTTAGAAGTGGAATTATTAAATGTTGTTGAAACTTGAAAAAACTTGCTAACATGGCTCAAGAAATCCAAATGGGACATTGTAAATGTGAAAAAGATGGTATGACATGTCCCTTATACCATAGGGGAGCCAATTCTTAGCCTCTTCCATTGTAAGTAGGAGAAATATTACGGTAGCTAACCATATTGGTCCACTTTGACATTTAAGGGTTAAATTTGTAAACAATATAAGTGTGCATTACAAGCATGCAAAAAATATGACATTCTAAAATGAACCAATAAAAAAATTCAACCCTAAAGGCTAAATTAAAAATGAAATAGGATTCTTTTAGCTAAATGCCATATGGTTTTTGTTTAGGCTTAACTTAGATGCCCTAGGTCTAGCCTAGCATAGGTGCCACATAAGCTATTGGGGCCTAAACCTAACCTAGGTGCCATATAGGCTATTGGGGCCTAGGCCTAACCTAGGTGTCATGTGGCGTAACTTAGCTTAGGTGGCCTATGTTTAGGTGTCATGTGGCTTAGTTGGTTTAGTTTAAGTGTCACATGGCTTAACTGAGCATAATCTATGTGGCCTATGTCTAGGTGCCATATCGCTTATCCTATCTTAAATGGTTTATGTTTAGGTGCCACACATGTTTTTATCACAATGTGCCACATGTGTTCACTTCATTTCTTAGAAAATAAATATTATTTGATTTAATATTACAAAATTCAACTACAATGATCACACTATCTTTCAAGATGTGATCATCCATATGTGACTATAGTCATGAAAATGATATGAAATGGCATAAATGATTATTGTCATGGCATAAACAATTATAGTCATGACTACAATTAGATGGCTTACACAACAAGTTTGAATTGATTATGTAATCATCTAGTTGTTAAAACATATATGATTAAGGTTTCTAGTCATGAATGGAGTCATAGATGCCATAATGGAATGTTATATCTAAAGATGATGTAATTAAGGAATTCCATTTTGGTTTGATGAAATTCACACTTCTTCAATTTGGCATAAAGTTTGATTTCCCTATATTTTTCTAAAGCAAGACATACTCACCTTCATGATCCTTCATGTCTTGGTGTTCATGGTCCTTCATGTTTTTTGAAAAAATGAAAATGTCATCAATGTAATAAACCACAAAATCATCAAAATATTCATGAAAAACATGCATTAAGTGTTGAAAGAAGGCAAATGCATTAATAAAACTAAAAGGCATCACAACATGTTCAAAATAGCCATAATGTGTTTGGAATTCTATTTTTAATTCATCACCTCCTCATAAATGCACCAAGTTGTACATTCCACATAAATCAATCTTTCATGTAATTCAACTAGCCCAATAGTCCAAAAATAAAAAGTAAGCATTATTGGTTCTTGATGATAAGCTAATTCAAGCCATGACAATCAACACACATTTGTGATGAACCATTTTTTTTCTTAACAAATAAGATCAAGGCACCAAATGGAGATTTGGAATGTTCACTACAACAAAAGGTGTCCTTGTATGTGTGAATTCACTGGTTATAATGAACAGGATCTAGTGGGTAAGCAATGAATTCATTGGTTATAATGAACAGGACCTATGGGGAAGCAATGAATTCACTAATTATATTGAATAGGACCTAATGGGGAAGCAATGAATTCACTGGTTATAGTGAACAGGACCTAATGAGGAAGCAATGAATTCACTTATTCTAGTGAACAGGACCTAGTGGGGAAGCAATGAATTCACTAGTTATAGTGAACATGGACTAATGAATTTACACCCATATTTTGTAGTAATGGTTGAACCCCTTTTCAAGATTTTCATTAATATATTTTGAAAAGTTACAAATTCACCTTATGACAAATGGTAGATGGGTCCAAAAGGACATTGCGCTCCTTTTTATAAATTAATTGTACAATTATATGGTTGATGTTGTAACAAGGTGTTTAAAATTCTTGTTCTCAAACACATCCTTGTATTTTTTAATTTGTATTGAAGAAGCATCTCATGTTGATGTGATTCAACATCTGGTGTGTGAAAAATGTAAATTAAAATTGCATCTCCTTTCTTTGTAACATGCATCAAAGTCTTTACTCTCATAAACAATGTCTTAAAGCACTTGGATTTACATGTACCAACAAGGTTTTTCTTATGATTGAAATTTTCCATGCATCCATCCTCATGTTTGTCTTCAAATGCACAATGTACATTATCATGATTTTTGCCAAATGTCCTAGGACCTCATGTTAAATCTTGTCATATGCAACCCATCATTTTGCAGTTGGATGCAACTAATTGTCATTTGCAACTAAATCGGTCATGCTTATTACTACAAAATTGACATTGTATATTATATGGGCTATATGGTTGTGTCTACAATTAACATGCAACTATTATTGTACAAAATGGACATATGTTACAAAGAAAATGGCCTAAGGTAAAACATACTTAAGTTAGTGTACTTAATATAATATATTATCTATGATACCTAAGGCCTACATTAATAACTATATAACCTAAGTAAATATAACAAAATTATTAGGTATATGTATATATAGTAGTACCATAACCTAGGCTAGTAAGTAATTGCTAATTATTCTAAGTGGTATAAACTAATCTACATAGTATGCATAGGTAATTAGGTAACGTAAGTAGTCTAAGTTAATATATATATATATATGTTATTTAGACCTATGTTAGTATACCTCATTGGCTAGGCTAGTAGAAATAATTATGTACAAAGTATAAGTTAGCCCAGGGTAGGTCACAATGACACTAGCAAGTGAGCAAGTGAGCCTACTCACTTCAGTAGGAGAGAATCTTAAAAAATATTCCATGCAATGTCATGGAATATTCTTGATATATTCATTTTCCATGTGGAAAACTTTAGATGACATGGTAGAATATGCCATGCCATGTTAGCAAATATTTTGCCACATCACATGCATATGTTTTTGGGATCAACAATGGTTTATTGAATCTAAACATGGGTTTGGTGAATAGAGCTCTCCACTACAACCTAATGTGAAGGTAAAAACAAAAGAGAACAAAAGCATGCATTTCATCATCCCTAGTGCAACCAATATTTCAAATGTCTAAGGCTCTTGGGAAAAACATATAAAAATTCGAGAACTATTGAAATGGGTGGTAACTACATGGTTGAAAAATATTTTATGAAATGAAAATTTCAAAAAATTTAAATATTTGCCAAACATGTGTTGAAATGGCAAAAATACTATGATATTGTTTATGAAACAATATACATGAAAGCATGTAATGACCGTCAAAAGTTTTATTATTGGTATTGGCCTAAATGGAAATAAATTTATGAGCAACATTAATTTATATTCACCAAAACAAAAACAATATATATCTCATGGAAATTGGTATCCAAACTTCCTACATAGTTTGGGCAACAACTGCAAACTTCATGAATGACAAAATCATAATTGATTTGATGCAGATACAATTGTGATGTACTATCACAAGAGTTCAAAGGCTTTAAAGCACTTCAACAAACGCTAAACTTCATCCCAATTCCATGTGCAGTGATAAATGAACTCTTTCGTGAGCCCATAGAACATAATCGTCTATAAGACATGATACACATATTTACATTGCACATACACCTTGCAATTGCCTAAAGAACCTACCAACATTATGACAAAGTAGACACATGAACATCTAGGGAAATTTCCAATAATCACATCATATCCTTTGTCATTTGAAAGAATACTATAAATTTGTCAATACCCAGGTGGGTGGACATCAACAGTGAGGAAAATAGTGGGATGGAGAAGTAACTTCCCAACCTTTCAATTATTGGTGTATTGTTGTGTTAATTTGAAGATCGAAAGATGTTTCACCTTCTTGCCACCAAAAATTGTAAACCAACAACTTGCATCAAACAACCTCACAAGACTATGACAACTCACCATAAGCACATGGGAATTGCTCAAACTAAAAAATTGGGAACCAAATAAACTTCAAACATTGTTTTCACATAAACGGTCAAATGAAAACCTTGCTTCTTCTAAAGTTGTTGCCTCTTTTTGAGTTAAGTTAATACCTTCTTAGATGGGCCATATAGTTGGAACAACAAGCCTAACAATTATAAATTTTCACGTTGTTCCACTAACGCAATAATTGAAGTCATCAACACAAAACTAGTGCTTACAGTGTTCGAGAGATCTGCTATAATATTCAACCCCAAAACTTGAGTAACATGGAACAAAAGTTCCACATACAAATTTGTAAAGGTTGATCCTTACTTTGCATTTGAACCCAATGGTTTTTTGGAATGCAAAACATTATATTACAGAATTGGGTGGGCAATGTTCAATATGCCACTAGACATCAACACAAATATTGTTTTTCAACTTTAAACCACCTTGAAATACCAAAGGTAGCAAATTACAAGGACTAGAAGGTGGTCATTCCATGTGTACATCCTCTACATTATTGTTCATAACATTAAGAACAATTACTTGTGGACAAGATAAATTCACATGATTTGGACAATGGGAATCATTGTTTACACCAAGTGGACAATCAACATGTCACTTAGTAGACCCAAAAACCTCTTCTCCCTCCAGGTGCAATAAACAATTTGTGAAGGAAAACCCGGATGTGTAATTTGCAACAGCTACCACGAGTCTAATAGGATCACTTGACCCTTAAGCCCTTCTCAACAACAATTCACTCCTATCATGACCATGACCAAGTGGACTACCTTGCACTGTTTATATAATGTAAACTGTTTGAAAGCATGAACGTAATCATCAAACATCATTGTGTATAGACAGGTGTAATTTTTTTCCATTGTTGCAACCAGATGTTATGGACAATTTCCATGAGATTACAAGTGGGCATATCAACCCACTCTTCATCACTGAACTTCTACAAATGAAAGGAATTGAAGATCAACAAAATCAATAATCTCACAACAAAGATGGAGGCAAAGATGGAAATAGAATGCAAATGGAGTTCAAATGTGAATGGATTCCCAATTTTGAATTAACAGAAGAGAGAAGGAATCATAGGAAGTTCATAAATGAAATGTTCACATGGACCATGAAACCTCCCCATTCCCTTACATGAAAATGCCAAAAATTTAACCAATTTGCAAGTTCATGGACACTTGCTTCATAAGTAACCCTTAATGATAGCCACCAACAACGAATTATAACATAGAGACCATTAACCTCCACTAAGGATCTTGCATTCTTGTATTGTTGGCAAAGACCTTTGTGTTGATCTTACAACTTAAGCTTGATTAGTTAATTGGTGTACCTATCAAATGACTAAATCCAAAGGAATAAATAGGTGTGCTCCTTATCAACCATCTTGATAAAAGGGTCCCTAAAACCATAAACAATTACGATAACGTTCCAATTGGCTTGTGCACTATTAGCCATGAATCCCTTAAAATTCAATTTTGGAATTCGTTCTTCAACATTATCTCATTAAATAGTATCCACGTGATCTATTAAGCTTCAGTGTCCTTAGACTACATGTCACAAATCGCAATGATCATCACTTTATAATAAGCAAAATCATTACACAAGACAAGCCATAGTTATCTAACTAGCAACACGTTTCACATAATCAAACATGATCCAAGTGTTCTACAAATCCCCTATAGGTTGCATTTGCATGATTAGGCTCATTCCACTCCCCACATTGTTTATCAACATCTTGAAAATGAAAACCTTATGTCCTACAACTTGTCCTAGAAAGCAACATTCTTGAATACATAATCATTGTGACTCTTAGATTTCAAATCAAGGATGCTATCAATATAACCATGCCCTAAATGATGTTTGAAAAAAGCAACTAGGTTACATTGGGCGAAAGAACATGATTGGGCAAATTCAATTCAAAAAACTTGTCTTGGATATGTTTTAGTTGTTCACCTTTCAAAAGTTCCATGGGGCCATCACCATTATCATCAAATAGATGCGTAACCAAGAAAGTTTTGCTAGCACTTAGCGAAATTACAAATATCTTGGCATCAAACATGTGATTAACCTCCTTTGTGATCAACCTTTTAGTCTTGTTCACAAACTTCTTACACTTACCATCTGCCATAGGATGTTTGTGGATGCCAAGATAAATCACCACTCTTAAGATTGATTGGAGCTTATGCACAACATAATATATTTGTCCATTATAATCTATGACACAAAAAGGAGGAGCATGATAGAATTTGCACGCAAGGGATGAAACAGATGGAAATAGTGTAATTTGGCTTATGATTAGAATATGTGTGCATTCACTGCACCATAAGATTTCATTGCAATAAGCAGTGTGCACAAAGTTCTCACAATTATCTTGTACACAACATAAGTGACCCAAGCAATGAGCCTTCCTAAAGTTAAACCCAAAACTATTTTTGATATTAATAGTGATCACCTTGCACCAAGCATGGCCAACAAACTTTCTATCCATGTCTAGCATTTGCAAAGGCTTGTGAAGAGTCAAAAGCATAGGTGGAAATTCAAAAAGGACATCTCCATTGAAAGCAATCAACAAAAACTAAACTTTTTGAAAAGGTATCTTGTTATAATCCAAATTTTGGAACTTGTTGGAGGTATGTCCAGGGAGCACCATAACATAGAAGTAAGAAACAACAAGTTGAATATTGCTAATTGAGTTGGAGGGTTGTGATGAATACGAAGCAATAGATTGAGAAATTATTATTGGTGATTTGATCAAAGAATGAAGGGGTGTCAAGTTGTCCTTAAGGAAGAATCAAATAGTTCAATGAAAACAAAAGATGCAAGAGTGTCTAAATATTAAGGGAGAATGTGGGGAACTTTGTGTTTGTCTTTTAGAATTTTGATAATAGAACTTGTGGTTCCTGGTGTGAAAATGGTGTCTTGAGAGTTGTGAATCAAATTATTGCCAACAATGCAATAACGACCAAAACCAACCATCCATTGTTTCCTTTGAGAGGAGGTTGTAGGAATCTAATATAATGAACTCAAAACCAAGATATTAGAATCATAGAAGATGTCCTAGATATATGTAAAGAACGTAACTGAAAAGCAAACATAGCGCACAAACATTATTCATAAATAGAGGTCATCCTTAAATCGTCGACCATGATGGTGAGGTCCGAACAGCCAACAACATGAAATGTCACCATATTACTAGGTGCACAAGGATGGGACTAAAAGAATTGAAAGCGAAATGGAGGAGCAAAAACATGAATAACAAAAGTGAAAATAATTGAAAGGCACGGACTGCAACAAATTAGGGGATGCGAAGGAGGAACCCAGAAATATGATCCAAGTAAACAATTGAAGAACTAGGGAAGAATAATGTTAGCAATGACTATGTTTTCTAATGGAATGTGGTGAAGATTATTAAACATGGAACAAGGTATTCAAACAAATACGCAAAACTTTGAAAACCCAATGAACAATTTCTATAGGCTAGGCATTATGATATGAATTACATAATTATACTAGATACAAAGCACAAAAAATAAATTGGAAGTTAATGTCAAGAGCCATTTAGAAAGACGAGAACCCATAATGATATGGATTTGATTTTGAAAGGTCATATCAAATAGAAACAAAATGTACTGCTAACAAAAAAATATGGAAGCAAGCTCTTAAACACAATATAGATTGGCTAGGTATACATTATCCTTTATTGCTATAGATAAAAGGTGCAGAGTGTAATATGCATATTCAAATAGGTGGAAGAGAACATTTAAACCAAAGGCTAATAGCAGAACAATTAAACCATGCAATATATGTTAGATCAATGATGATTTGTGCAATCGAGATGAATTGTGCAAAATTCTATTGTTAAGATATCATTAACAACAGAGAATACAATAAATAGTAAAACAAAAAGGCACATATAACCTACTATCAACATTATCAAATTCCAAGATGCTGAATCAGAAATTGTTAAATGCCAAAACTGACAAATTTTATTTTGCAATAGAATTATATATTGTATAGATAACACCTAGCAAGTTGAAGGCTGATTCAAAAGATCGCAATGAAATTATATTTGATTTTCAAAATTTTAACAACCATAATGTAAATGATGTTTTTCTACAAGGACATAGAAACCAAAAAAGAAATGTACCAACACATAAAATATTTTGGAAAAGGTGGCAGCAAGACATTTCATGCAAAGGATGATTCTTATAGATAGGTTAACTTAAATTATGTACAAGACAATATAGTACAAAAGGGAAAGGGAAAAAATAATGAGTAACATAATTATATATCGTACAAATCTCACCCAATAAGTTGAAGGCCAAATAAAAATATGGAAATGAAATTATATTTGATTTGTTAAATATCATCACCCTTAACATAAAAGATGTTTTTTTGCAAGGACATTTAAACCAAAAAAAAATGCAATGGCAAAAAAAACATTTTAGAGAAGGTGGCGGTAAGACATTTCAAATAAAGTGATTATTGTAGTTAGGATAACTTAAAATAAGTATCAAATAGTATAGTACAAAAAGGAGGACAATTTGTCGACAAAAGCAATTATAAACAACAAAATAATGAATGACATAATCATACATCATACCGAAACCAATGGGCATAATAAAGGCCATGAAAGATGGTTAGGAAATTGTATATGATTCAATAAATAATAAATCCCATAATATCAAAGGTGCTACACATAGATAACATTGGTGCCAAAATATAAATATGGCACAACAGTCATGGCAGGATTTTACGGATTGCCAAATATGTGTACATACAATCATAATGAACTAATGATGTTTATTAAAACATTATATTTGTGCTTCGTAAATAGGTGTGTATCATACATATATAATGTGAAAGAGTTATGCAAGTGAATTTGTATGATTAGTTATATCTATTTTTATGTAGAAGATTGAACTGAGCCTAAACACCCAATATGTGGTTTTTGTAAGCCCTACATGCTCCTCTCCATTTTCAAAATTTTCTTCTGTCTAACTTTTAATAACTTCTTGATTTGCCTCCAAGTTCAATTGTTGTTGTAAATTTTGGGTCACCATCTGATTCATCTTGTTTCACAATTCTTCATTTTTAGAGTCTATAGATCGCTTTGTAGTCCTTACAACATCAACCGCATAAACCTCTGAAACTTTGTAACATACCCTTTAAAATTCTAAATTGAAAAAGAAACAACATTACTCATCTAGACACTTTCATTTACAATATACAAAAAAACTATAAAAAACCTTCCCATTACTAAAAGAAAAAATAGAAAAAAAAATTCCCCACAAGATGGTCACTAAATGGTAGAAGTGAAATTTAAATTCCTTCAAAATATTTCACACTGCTATAATCACATATTTGCATTTTACATGCATATGTTCACTATATCTATCTTAAGTCTCAACAAATTTAACACTACAATTCATTCCAACATCATATTCATGGTTATTGTGTATAACTATAATTTGCATTTCAAAATACATTGTTAAAAACTCCAAAAACAAGATTACAATTCATTTCATCATAATGCAACACTACAAAAAATTCACACCAAAGATGAACATAGAATTCAATGTAGAAGTGTGTGCTTCTTTGTATTATTGAAAACATGAATCCAAATTATAACGTGATCCCATGTTTTGTTGAAAAAAAATTCAAAACAACATTTTAGATCTATGCTATTTAAACAAATTTTGTGGTTTTCTACTACAAATACCTCCAACTCCTCCTCCTATTATATAAAACTCCTTATCTCATCTTCTTCTCCCCCTTGTTTTCTAGAACTTTCCCCTTTTGAACCATCTCAAGTCACATCATCATGATCCAAACAACAATAATTCAAAATTCAAACTAACAAAGTTCCCTGATTAGTCCCTATATATACTAACTACCTTGTTCATCCAAAATCACATACTCATCCTACCCCCTTAACATTCTTCTTGAAAATTTCTTCATGGCCAAGCTTCCATTTTTGTTTTATTTTTTGAATGTAATGCATTTGGTCATCTTGAACGTTTACCAAAAAAAGCTTCGAGCTTCTCTTGGTGCCAAGAGAAGCTCAATGCATTTTTTTTCTACAACCTTCTTCTTCTTACTATTCATCTACTTCTTTTTCCTTTGCTTCCTCTTTCTTTGACAACCTTCTTCTTCTTCTTCTTCCTCCTCCTCTTCCCTCCTTTTCTTCCTCTTTTTTCTACAATCTAATTCTTTCTTCCTCCTCATCCTTCCTCGGTTCCTAGTTTTATGGCTCCAGAAAAAAATGCTCATCGAACTTCTTTTGACGTTGAGAGAAACTCGGTGAGGGCATCCTTTTATATATATATTAGAAATAATTCCCGTAAAGGTACACACTTGAGGCCAAAAGTATGCTTGAGGGATTTTTTTTGGCAAAAAAATATCCTTTCATTTCTTCTTTTTCCTCTTCTTTCTTCTTCCTCTTCTTCCTCTTTTTCTAAGTCCTTCATTCTTCCTCCTTGTCCTTCCTCGAATCCTAGTTCTGTGGCTCGAAAAAAAACACCCGTTAGGCTTCTTTCAACATTGAGAGAAGCTTAGCATGGGCATCCTTCTACATTTTTTTTTGCGTAAATAACTCCTACAAGGGTACACTTGGTGCCGAAAGTAGCCCTGCAAGATTTTTTTTTTTTCAATTTTTTTTTTCTTCATTTTCCTCTTCTTCTTCCTTTTTTTCTTCTCCTTCCTCTTCCTCTTCCTTCATCTTCCTCCTCTTCCTCTTTTTTTGAAACCTTTTTCATTCTTCTTCCTCGTCTTTCCCTAGGTCCATGATGTGTGGCTCTAGAAAAAAACACCCATCAAGCTTTTCTCAATGCCAAGAGATGCTTGATAGGGGCATTCTTCTTGATTTTTACTTGCAAAAACAATTCCCACAAAGGTACTCTCAATGCCAAGAGTACCCTTGTGGGATTTATTTCTGTAAGAAAATCTTTTCTTTCTTCTTCCTCCTCTTCCTCTTTTTCTAAAACCTTTTTCAATCTTCCTCCTTATCCTTTCCTAGGTGTTAGTATTGTGGTTCCAGAAAAAATGCCCATTAAGCTTTTTTCGGCACCGAGAGAAGCTTAGTGGGCTCCCTCTTCTCCATTTTTAATTCTTGAAAAAAAAATCTTGTTGAGGTACTATCAATGCCGAGAGTACCTCAATGGGATTTCTTTTTGCAAAAAAATTCATCATGTCCTTTTTGTTCTACTTCTTTTTCTTCTTCTTCCTCTACCTCGTCTACACATTTCTTCCTTGCAATAGAGCACCCATTGAACTTCTTTCAACATCGAAAGTTGTTGGATGGGAATTGTTTTACTCTTCTTTTTAATATTGCAACATGAAAGTTTGTCGGGCTTCTCTTGGCTCGATGGGTTCATCTTCCCCAAAACTTTTTCTTCCTCCTCTTTCTAGGGTGAATGCACACTACGGGGGGGCTAAAAATGTTTTCACATTATATTGTGTTTTCCAAGGGTGTACATTTTTGAACTTCAACCAAGGTAATATTAGAGCATATTTTTTCAAACTTTCTACATAATATGGTAGATTTTAACACAAAGAATTCAATCACAAAGAAAATTCATTTTTCCAACTTATATTGTGAAGTTCCAAAGTATATTTGTGGCAAAAAAATGTACATAACTATGTACTAAAAATTGCAAATATATTCAAAAAATGATTGAAATGATTTTTAATCTATGAAAATTTTAATATCTATTAAACAATATGATTCTATATGATTGGAATAAGTTTGTGAACCATGTGAAGAGTTTGATAATTATCATATCACAAACGAGTGTTTTTGGGGGTTATGACCATAAATATGTGGTAAATTAACATTTTGACAAACTATCACTTTCAAATGGAAGTTGACAAGATATGTGAAGTGGGTAATTTTTTAAATTTTCATTTTACACTTTTTTGGTTAACTAATTCAAAGCTAAACCTAATGTAATTCTATATAGTTGTATAATTGAATAATTAAACATATTATCACCATTTATTAAATAATATGGTTATTAATTTTTTAAAAATCAACAATTAAATTTATTTATTTATTAAATAATTAATTATCACTGATTTTTAAATATTCGAAATTCATTATAAATTCTTATTAGCATTTCATAAAATAAAAAATTAACTCAAATATAAATATTCAATAATAAAATTTAGATGATATTTTAATTACATTAATTATTATAATGTTGTGATAATTAATAATTGACTACAATCACAACAACAACATTAATAATAATATTGTAGTTAGTAGTTAGGTTAAGCTAATTATTTAATTATTTTTATTCTTATTTTTATCTAACTTGTTGGAACTATTAAATGACCTAATATAATAAATAGAAAATAAGATTTTTAAAATAATATAATAGTGTTAAATAAAAATAATTTCAGAAATTATATGATAATTTATTATGTATATTTACTAAATATTTTAAACGTTATTATAACTTAATCATAAATAAATAAATAATTTTAATAAATGAAAAATTTATTGGAACTAATAGCAAAAATTAAAATATTGAAATTAAAATTTAACATTTATATGCATAAAAAATATTTGCATCATATATAAACATTCATATGCATAAATAGAATTTACATGTAGTGTAATGCTTAATGAATTTTTATTGCAATTTAAATCAAATATTGATATATCATGTCTATAAGGATTAATAAAAATTATAGTTCCACAAAAAATAATAATTATGTATCATTATTTCAAATGTTGTAAACTAAAATCAATTTACATGTAAATAATAATTAGGTGTATTGAACATGCACATTATTACAAATTTATATTTTAGAATTTCCTTAAATTTCCTTCAATCAAAATTTATTATTTTGTGTGCACAAAAAAATATTTGCATCATACATAACCATTCATTTTATACAAATATAATTTACACATAATTTAATCTATTAATGAAGGTACATAATTTGTTTTGTTTTATTATATTGTGTTGAAATTTCCCAAACCAAATTATTTCATATAATGCTATTGATATCTTTGAAAACCTAACAATGAATAGGGGTGCATTGATTTAGGTTGAAATTTTTTGGAACTACAATGCAAAGGTTATTGATTATTGAACCATTTTTTTAATAAACATTAATAAAATCATAAATAGAAATTTAATTTGAATCCAAAGGTGTACTTGGTGTTGTTGGAAGTAATCGTTGAGTCAGTTTTAATGAAATTTACTTCATAATTTTCATATTTAAGGTGTGGAAGATATTGAATTGTGAATGAATTTTGTTGTTGAAAATTCAAAAAAATTACAACAAATTGGGTTTAAAAGGGAAAATGAATTGAGTGTGTTCACACTTGGGGCCAACAACACATGTTACTTTATTTATCCATAAAGGAAGGTAATTTGTTTTGTTTTTTCATAATGATATTTCCCAAACCATGGTGTATTAAGTTATGCTATGGAATTTATCATCAAAAAGTTCTCAATGAATAGGGGTGCAACAACTTGGTTTTAAATGTTTGGAGCTATAATGTGGAATCTGTTGATTATTGAACCATTTTTTCATTGAATTTTTTGAAAAACCATGATTGAAAACTATATTGGAAATTGGGGGCGTTCTTGGTATTGTTGGAAAGCCCTCACCAAGTTTGATTTAATAAAGTTGATTTCATAATTTTGAGACTTAAAATGTGAACAATATTATTGAATTTTTGGTGGATACATATTGTTGTTGGAAATTCAAACAAACGGCGAAAAGTGGTTTGGAAGGAAAATTCAATTAAATGCATTTAAACTTGGGCCAATGACATAAGGTACATTAGTATTTAATTAGTTTTTATCATAATTTAAAAAAAATATTAAGATAACACGTGTATAAAAATGAATAAACATTATAGTTGCACAATATTATTAATTATGTATCATTATTTGATATGTTGTAATGATCTACATCGAAATAATAAATTACATGTGTATTGAACACAAACATTAGTATTAACATATTTTTAAATTTTTCTTAAATTTAATTTTGAAATTAAAGTTTAATATATATATGCATAAAAAAACCATTCATTTATATAAATATAATTTGCATGTAATTTAATGTCATCATAATTTTAAATAAATATCACAATATTATATGTATAAAATTAAGGTTACCTATTAATTGTTTAACCTAGTTTAAATAAATAGTTACAAACAAGACTGTATTTCATCCACCTTTTACTACATTTTATCATCCATACATTTTATCATCCAAAATAGTTGAACACCAGTCAATGTTTTAATTGTGTGCCAACTAAAAAACCTTAGATGCCAAGAATATTTCAAAAATGGCCCCTTAGTTGAAACATGTTTCACATTGTTTACCAATATAGTTGGAGGTTCAACTTGGAAACATTGTCAATGCTAGGAATATTCGACAAATGACCATGAACCTAATTCACTTTATGTTATTCTAGGCTATTTCACACTTAGTTAGTTTAGGTTATTGTACCTTAACATCTTCTTTTTTATTTTAGATTATTTTAACCTAAATTATTTTCAATTATTTTATATTATTCCATCTTAAGTTATTATAAATTATTTTATTCTAATTTATTCTCGATTATTTTATGTTATTTCACTTTACATTATTTTAATTTATTGTACTCTAGGTTATTTCTTGGCTATTGCACCTTAGGTTATTTTTGGCTATTCCAAGTTATTCCATCTTAAATTATTTTTGGTTATTTTAGACTATTCCACCCTAGTCTATTTTAAGTTATTTTAGGTTATTTCACATTATTATAAATTATTGTACCTTAATTTTTTTAAAGTTATGTAAGTATAGGTTATTGTAACCTATTAAAGTATAAAAGTCCAAAGTACAACACCACTAATAATCATGAATTTAGTTCATTAACCTATTTCACTATGAGACCTTAAAAGTGAAATAGGTTCACTAGCTAATGTTTTAACCCATGGTGAAATCATTTATACCAATTTCATTAAGGTTCATTTTTTTTGTTATTCAAATTATTTATAAATGGATAAAAATAGATATTAATTTGAAAAATATTTATTGAATGTAAGTTTTTATTAATTTATTATAATATTTGGTACTCATACAACTTTTACAACATGTTATAGTTGGCATTAAAATTTAGTTTCATGAATGAAAAGACCTTTCCAAAAAATTAGATGAAAATGATATTCAGAATAATTTTTAAAAAAAATTACAATGCCAAAAACATAACTTGTAATTATATGCAAACTAATAATTAAGAAGTTTACATATAATGTTAATACTTTACAAATGTTAAAATTCCATGATAAAATCATTTACCAGCCCTAAATCAAAATACTTCATTATAGGGTTCATTTTTGTGTTATTCAAATTATTATAAACATAGATTAAAATAAATATTTAAATTTATGAATTTATTAAAACTTAATTCTTATTTATTTATCAGCACCTTTAGTCATAACAATTGAAAAAAAGTTATAATTTATATATTTTTACAAATTAAAAAAATAAAAACCATAAAAATGAATTAATTATCATTATAATTAATAAAATAATATTTTATATTCAATAAAAATATGTTTAAAATGAAGGGATATATTATACATTACATCATCAACATCAACAATCAAATATTTTCTGATAGAAAATAAAATTTAAAAATAGGTTTATTCAAAAATTATGTTATTTGAAAAAAAAATTCCCTTCAAAACATATTGTTGAAATGTATGAAATAACAAAATTCAAATGAATTTTCAATCAAATTATTAATTAATTATTGTTTTATTAAAAAATTATATGTGGGAAAATCTTGGGAAAAAAAATATAGAATGATTTTTATTTTTTTCCATTTCAACAAAATATGAGAAAGATAATAATGGTTAAAGAAAGAAAAAATCTTCAAATTTTCATTGTTGAAATGTATTAAATTACAATATTCAAATACATTTTTTGTCAAATTAAATAGTTTTTTTTCTTTAAAATATTAAAAAGTGTACATCTTGGAAATAATCTCCTATAATGAAGTTTTCCTTTTGGATAGTATGAAAAATTTAAAATAATTTAAAATTGGTTTTTGTAAATTTAAAAAAAAAATCCAATCATCACCTCATTTGTTTCATATTAAATAGGTGGTTGGATGGCAATGGCATTGGGTTATTAACTTAAAGTTCAAGGTTGAAACCTTGATAAAACTTCTCGTGTGGTCAATGGTGCTTGTTGATTGTAAAGTCAACATTGTATGTACATAAAATGATAAATGGGCATATATGCACATAAAATAATATTTTAAATTAATAGTATAAAATTAAGATTTATAATTACTATTAAATAAATTTAAATTAAATTTAAATTTAAATTTAAATTTAATAATCAATGCCATGTGACAATTTTTTAATTTGATTAATTCTTAGTGAATTTGTGTGTGTATGCCAATTTGTTGTCAATCATTAAAAGATGTGGTGAATTCATTAGATTTTTAATATAATGAATTAATAGTGATTTGATCTAAATGATTAATAATGAATTAAGGACACATCCATATTAACATAATGTAAGGTAAAATAATTTAAAATAACTTTGAAAGCATAACTTATAATAACTCATAATAGGATAATTGTTAATATCCTAGGGTGAAGAGTTGATAATAGTTTGGAGTATAATATGTTAAAATAATTTAAGGTGAAATAATCTAGAAGAATAAAATATAATTTAAATTATAATAATTTGTAATAACCTAAGTTGGAATAGTTTATAATATTTGATGTAATATTTGGGTAGAACAACTTAAAATAATATAAGGTGTAATTGTTTAAAATAACTAAAAATGACATAAGGTTTTAAAAAAACTTACAATAGTTTAAAGTGAAATGATTTAAAATAACCAAAAATATCTTAAGGTAGAATAACCTAAAATAATTTAGGGTGGAATGGCCGAAAATAGTTGAAAAAACCTATAATAATTTTAAAAACCTATAATAACCTTAGGTGGAACAATTTTAAACAACCAAGAAGAGCCCATGGTAGATAGCCTAAAATAACATAAATTGGAATATGTTAAAATAACATATAATGAATTAATCTAAAATAATTGAAAATATCTTAGGTTACAATAATCTAAAATAACCGAGAATACTTTAAGGTACAATAGTTTGATGGGAAATAACCAAAAATAATTGAAAATAAGGTAGGGTAAAATAATTTAAAATAACTTAAGGCAAAATAATCTATATTAGTTTAGTGTATTTAAAATAAAAATATCAAAAAAAACTTATGTATTATAATGAATTATTTCGATTAACAATGTATTCTATCAAGTGGTATGAAATATGATGATCATTACAGAGTAACCCTATAATGATATAACTTTAACAAGGTAAAATGATTAAAGTGGGGTGAACTTATTTCACTTGTAAGGTCTTACAATTATTTAAGTTAATGAACTACGCCCCACTTTTGTATTAATGAATGTCCTATTGGAAGTAAAAGACTTTTCTTGCTTTTGCCATAGTTGTATTCATAATTAACATGGTGTTTATAAATTTAAGTCACATAGTAGAGCTTGAAAGCTAATGACATTATAACCTTGTTAAGTTTTCAATTTTCATTGTGATTTGTAATCCTAACATTACAACAAAATGTATCCATGTCCATCGAGTGATTCATTAGTCCCACTAAACAAGGCCTATTGGAGATCCAATGGATTCATTAGTCCATTGAGCACGGACTAATGAACTACACCCACATTTTGTAAAAATGTAGGCACAACAATTTGGAATAGAGAAGATGATGCCCATCTTTTGACTTTTAACTTTATTGGGCCCTAACCCCCATAGGACAAGGACTATCACATTGGATCCAACTTTTACTTTATTAGAATCAATTTCTTTGGTGAAAGTGTTTAGATTGTTTAGATCGGAATGATTTTTTTGGGTGTTTAGAGTGTGGACACAATAGGTAGATGTACAACATCTTATTTATTGGTAGGGCCAACATGTTTGTGATGCCTTGTTATTGGAGATAATTTTCTTGTGCTTGCAAAACTAAACAATCTTAAATGTGTGGATTTTTTTATTTCAATGTGTTAAATGCATGGAAATTGTTCAAACGGACAAAGGCCTAGATGATTGTGGATTTTTTGTTGAACTAGATAGGGATGAAATATAAGGAGGGTTGTACTACCAATAATCAAAAAAAAATGAAGGTTATTATGTGTTATTGAAAAGATGAAGGCACAAGCTTTATCTCCTTCCATCTTGTTATAGGTTCAAAATTTGTTATGATTCGGCCTAGTCACAGGTAAAAAGGTGGTGCAAAGGTTTATAAACTTCTCCTTGGTGCCTTATAATATATCAAAACTATTGTAACAAATTACTTGTAAGATGAGGAAGATGATGAATAATTTTTTTGGTTATGTAAAGTTGGTGGATTGCATTTTTTTCTAGGTTGCAACTTCACAAATTTGATGAAAAATTGGGTCCTTTTGATTCTACTACTAGGTGTGAAGCTTTTTGATAAATGAATATATGAGTATTTGTGTTATGGGAGTGCATTTTTAGACTTGGATGGTTTTGTACCATTGTGGTGTTGAATTTGTTCAAAGTATGTGATGTTTTGGATAGTACCTAAATAATATAGGTCTGGGATTGGGTTTTAGATGGAACCTTCATGACGTATTTATATTCAAGGCCATTTTAGATTACCAAGGCCAATATAAACAACTACCTAACTCTCTTTTGTTTTCTAAATGAGACATTTCATAGGATCCATTATGAAGTGTAGGCAATTTGAGTTATATAAGGGCAACAACCTATTTGTTGTATTATACAATCCTTATGTAGATTTTAGTGTAAGATTAAGTTCACAAAATTGAACCTAGTTTGGATTTAATGGTACACAATAATATGTTTAAAAATAAATATTACATAAACTTCTACAACATAGAATTTTCATGAAGCTTGCTATTATGTTCTTGTTTAAATTTTTTCTTTTTTTCAGTATTGTGGTTTTGAAACTTTGGCAAAATTTCCCATATTTTGAGATCCCCCCCCCCCCCATTTTACACATAAAAATAAAAATGTTGAACTTTTTTTAATTTTTTTTAACCAATTTTGTAATTTTTCATAAAAAACCACTTAGTTTGAGATTTTTTCTCAAAAATTTTTTTTGATAAATATTTT
>Ga0116231_10005307_pt1 | contig 25431 bp, 24 predicted proteins | sample S1TSphgellanicum_2_FD_89695 | JGI IMG/M metagenome (GOLD analysis project Ga0116231, IMG submission 89695) | Host-associated microbial communities from peat moss isolated from Minnesota, USA - S1T2_Fd - Sphagnum magellanicum MG | ecosystem: Host-associated > Plants > Peat moss > Unclassified... | reverse complement strand
TGTTGTAGGGTGTTGTGGTTGTTTGTGTATTGATGAGTGGTTGGTTTTTGTTTGTTGGGGGGTGGGGGTGGGGAGTGGGGGGGGGGGGAGGGGGGGGGTGGGGGGGGGGGTGCAGAATATTTGACAAAATTATTATTATTTCATTTAGAAAAAAACTTGGTCTGAGTGCCTCCCTGGAACGAGTGTTTATTTTTTTCAATTTTGTAATGTTGTCACATTGGCAATTATCAAAAAAGGAGATTTAGCCACATATGGCTATAGACCAGCTACGAAACTAGAAATTTATTGAAATTCTTTTTATAATACTGGCTATTTGCTTGCTTGAACAATGTGCAGAAAACATGGCAATTTTAAAGAAAATTTTAAAGGATTCTTGCTGATTTTTTGGGGAAAAAACGGCGGGGGTGGAGGAATATTCGACAGAATATTACTTTCTTTAAAAAAACAGTTTCGCCAAATGGAGAAAATTCGCCAAAAAGAAAAAAACGCTAGTTCTCCCACTCCCTGGCACAGAGAGTAGGTAGTGTTGCAAGTGCAGTGCAGACTTGTCAGCCATCGCTAGTCAGCAGCAGCAACACGCACTTCCACTCCTCCTCTCTCTCTTGTCTCCCCCGTCTGCCAGTGGCTCGTCTCCCATGCTGCTGATGCTTTTCTGCAGCTCCGTACTTAAGCCTGGAACAACGATTAAAAAAACTTGACTTGCTGGTTTGTGTTTTTTTTTCTTCCTTGCTCAAACACATTAGCCTATGTGAGAAAGAAGAAGAAGAAGAAGAAGAAGCTGCTGCTTGCTCCATCATGAAGATAGATGCTGATGTACAAACACATTGCATCATTGCAGAGGGAAAGGTCTCTGGAGGATTGTCATTCATTGCAGTGGGGTTTTCACATACAGACAAAGCAAATTGCAGGATGTTTTGCAGTCCAAGGTTTTTGGAATGAGTGTGCAGCAGCAGCTCTGGAATTACATGGTTTGCAGTAGCTCATAATGATCAGCTTCCTCTTGTGAGAATTCAGGGGTGTGTTGTTACTAGTGTTCATGAAAACCTCCTTCTCTTCCTATTCCAAGCTTGAGAAGCAATTCCATCTCTCTGTGGTGAAGAAAGAAGAATAATAACTGCAGCAATGGCACGGGATGTCAAGCTTCAACCACTGGTGATGATGGAGGAAGTCCTGGGATTGCTGAACAAAGCAGTAGTCGATGCGCGGAAGCCTGTAGTGCAACAAGAGAGCTTCCGGCGTCTGATTTGCTACCTGGAGGATCTTCAGCCCATTGTCACACAGCTTCAGAATGTGATGATGCCAGTGGATCATGATGATCTCCCTCCAGGTATCCAGGTGGGTTTAGATGGCATCAAAACAGAGCTCCAGACGTTTCAGCAGACACTGCATCTATGCAAGAGCCGAAGCCGTCTTTACCTCCTCATCCATTGTCACATTGTAGTTGAGAGTATCCAAGAAACAACACATGCCATTGGGCAATGGCTGTCTTTGATTCCTGCTCCAGCTCGCACATTCCACAGCATGGATCTCGGTGTGAAGACTGAAGAGCTGGCTTGCGAGATGCTTCAAGCCCAGTTTTTTGTATGTGAATTCTGCATCCTTTGATTCTCATTGTGGCATGTCCATGAGCATGTCTATGAGTGTCCTTCAAAACCCTCTTACAGTCTTGTTTGGACTCTGTTTTTGCAATTCTTTGAAGAGTGCTTGCCAATGTTTGAATGCCCAATTTGTGATTTTTTGTATGTCAATTCCTCCATGCTTTGAACTGTCATTGTGGCATATGTCCATGAGTATCCTTCAAAACCCTCTTACAGTCTTTTGTGGAATTTTTTTTGCAGTTCTTCGAAGAGTACTTGCCAATGTTTGAATGCCCAATTTGTGATTTTTTTGGTGTGTCTTTCAGGTCCCAGAAGATGATGAAAGCATTTACTTGGCTTTAGAGAGGGAATCTCGAGTCGAAAAACAACCTGTAGATCATAGTTCAGATTCAGCAGTCCAACAGAAAGCACTGGTGGTGGACATCAGTCGTGCACTTGGACTTGACTTTGAGAAGAAGAACAGCAGAAGTTCTCTTTCTGAGCAGCTACGGCTCATGCGCAAAGAGCTTCCCGACTGCAAACATGAATGTGAGCTGGAGCTCCTGAAAACTGTTGCACGCCTCCTGGAATCGTTAGTTGTTGAACCTGAATTTGTGCACAGGCAAAGCACATCCGACATTGGCGAGAATGAACCATTGCCTCCCTTTGAGGCCTTCCTTTGTCCCTTAACAAAACAGGTCAGACTCTCTGTCAAAGAAGGGTTGGTTACTCTCACTTTCAGGACACAGATCATCAGGGCAATGTGCCAGGATTGTTCTTTTCCAATCAGTTGCACTACTTCACACACAACAGTCTTCTGCAAAAAATTCTGTGAGTATCTATCTGCAACTCTCTCCAGGGGGAAAAAAAAACAAAGAAGATCAATGTCAAAATTCTGGTTTTGCAGGTGATGAAGGATCCAGTTGTTGTGGAGTCTGAAATGACATATGACCGAGAAGCAATTGAGCAATGGTTTGCTGCGTGTAAAGAACAAGGCCGAGAGCCAATGTGTCCTGTGAGTGGCCAGATTGTGGGAAGCACAAAACTACGTCCAAATCTGGTACTGAAGCAGACGATTCTAGAGTGGACAAGGCGGAATGTTGTCATTCGAATGCGCGTTGCCGCCTCTCAGCTCAGCCCAGCTTCATCGGTGAAGTTTGCCCCTCGTTTTGCACAAATGAGTACACTACTGCAGGAAGATGCTGATATCAGTTATGTTGTTTAAGGTTTCTTTTTTTGTGGTTTCCTGATAAGGCCTGAAGCTTTGCTATCTGCAGCAAATGTGTGTGCTTTAAGTGCCATGAGCAGGTCTGATTAAACTGTCTCATCACAAGATGCTGAGGGTGGCAGATTGAGGAGATTGAGCATGCGCTGGATGACATCACTAAATTTGCTGAGGAATGTCTTGCATATCGACAAAAGCTCCGAGAAGTGGGCATCATTCCTCTGATACTGGGGCTATGGCAAAGCCATCCTGACTCTGGCACACACATACGCAACAAATCCCTGAAAGCCCTCCACATGATGGCTGTAGGCAACACTGAAAACAAGGTACCATTTGGATCTGCATTTGTTATGTCCATGGATTTGTTTTTCTTGGCACCACTCATTAAGCTTATCTATGTACAAGCTCATGTGCCTTAGTGAATGGAATTGCCTAGTCTGTTAAACCATGAGATTTTACACTCAATGTGGTGGTGTCTTGTCTATGAAGGATGAAATGGTGGAGCTTGGAGTGTTGAAGCTCGCCGTGAAGAGTCTGGGCAGCAGCCTAGAGAAAGAGAAAGAGGTGGCTGTGTTATTGCTCCATGAACTCTCACTGCATCCTCACACATGTACACAGATGGGGTACACCAAGGGTGCAATTCTCTTCTTAGTGGGGATAACTACCGACGTTGATGAAGATCTTCATGTTGCAGGAATTGCAGAAAAGACACTCAGAAACTTGGAACAGATGGATGTCACAGTGCTGCAAATGGCAGAGGCAGGCCGTCTGCACCCTCTTCTTTCTTGTCTCTGTAAAGGTACATACAAAGGGATTTCCCTCTCTCATGCTCACTCTCTGGCCCATTTTTCATTTCCATCCTGCTGAAACTTCTTGTCTTATTCCGTGCACTCATGTGATGGACAGTGCAGGCTCAGAGGAAACTCAAGTGAAGATGGCAGAACATCTTGCACAAATGACCCTCACTAACACCAGCAAGGAGATGGTGGCACGCTCTGGAACTACCCAAGTACTAGTGAACATGTTGTTGCTCAGGAATGAAGAAGCCAAAGAGGTGTCTTTGCGTGCACTTTTCAACCTGTCCTTGCTGGAGGACACAGCACCCTTGCTTATCAAGGCTGGAGTATTGGCTCAACTTCTCATCATTATGTTTTCAGCTGAAGACACTGGTTGTTCTACCACACAACTCAAGGAGATGGCTGCCAACACTCTAGCCAATGTGATTTCTGTCCCAGGAAACTGGGAAAGAGTGAGAGTTGATGAAGACAGCCACACACTAAAATCAGAGACCATTCTGCATAACTTTTTAGGACTGCTTACAGATGCTCAGGTCACTTGGAAGGACAAAGTTCTGCGTGTGCTCCATTGCATTGCCTCATCCCCACAAGCTTCAGGTTAGTTTGTTGTTGCTTGGGCTTTGAATTGAAGTTTTGGTTTTTGTTGTTTTCTTTTTTCCAGCACTTCAGAGTACATCAATGTCAAAACTCTGTGTTTGCTCATGCACATTTTGCAATATTTTGGATCTAACAGTGGAAGTCACAACACACCTGCATGGCAAAGGAATTACCACTCTAGTGGTGTTCTTGCAAGATCCAGAAGTGCCGAATCGGTTACAGGTATTGAGGCTGCTGAGTGCCCTTAGTCTGCACATGGGAGCTGACATTGTAACAGCACTCCGCAGTACAAACCAGCTTGTGTGCCTGAAAGAGCTCTTGCAAGCGAAAGGAAAGGTTCTGCTTGAGGAGCAGGTGGCTGCAGCCAACCTCTTGGCAAACATGCCTCTTACTGAATTTGAGGTAAATAATTTCAAATTTTTTCATCAAGTTTTGATGATCCATTTTCTGGATCCGTTTATGAGGACAGCTGATCTAGTGCATCTGGTCTGGTGCAGCATTGAACACGGGTATAGTTTACTTTTGAGGTTCATTACTGTGCATCACTGTGTGCAGGTGATGTGTGTGCTTGAAGTGGACCTTCTGCCCTGGAGTATCACAACACTCAATGATGTCAGGAATGGGAAAATGGGAAAGTTGCCAGGGCGTTTAGGACTAGCTTTTCAAGAGGGTTTAGTGGGATTGTTGCTACACTTTGCACGGAACTCAAATGTGGGCATTTTGAACTGTATACGGGAGGAGAGATTATTCAAGGTCTTTCAAGAGCTATTGAGCATTCAACAAAGTTCAGCTGTAGTGAAGGAACGGGCAGCCTTGGGCCTTCAATTACTTGCAACAAAGTCAAGTTTGTTCATGTCCAAAGACATTGAAGAAGAAGAACAAGAACAACAAAAGGATTCTGGAGGGTTCTTCTTCTGTTGCACAGCTTTGTTTCATACAGAAGTTGCAGAGCCTGTCCACACATGTTTGGTGCATAGGGGTAGTAACTGTGATCCAAACATGAATTTCTGCCTGGTAGCAGGAGATGCATTGGTGCCACTTGTGGAGCATCTGGAGGAAGAGCAAGGGCAATGTGTACGAGAAGCAGTCCTTGGTGCCTTGTCTACTCTACTCTTTGACGAATCAAACCTCAGGGGTGGAGTAACAGAGCTCTTGAAGGCTGGTGGAGTGCAACCCATTATTGAGCTATTCTGCACTGTGCAGCAAGGTGAATTACAAGAGAAAGCGGTGTGGATGATTGAGCGAATTCTACGCACAGAGGAATACACACAAGGACATACAATGATCAACCAAGGCCTTTTCCAAGCCCTCATTGAAGCATTCAAACACGGGAGTCCCACAACAAGGGCATTGGCACAGGATTCTCTCACTCATCTCAAGCAAATCTCTGTGGTTAGTTCTGGTCCTCGAGGAAAGTCCCGAGTACTACAACAGCGATGCTTGCATCAATTATGAGTCATTGTTCACATGTGCGCACACACACACACACACTACACACACACAATGTGAATTCTGGCCATCCTGCTTTGACCCAACAACAACTAGTCATGATCCTCTATGATATTACCTATCTTTAAGATTTTCCCTTGCGGTTTCTTTCATGAATGCTAAGAGTGGAGACTTGATGATATGGTGGTTAGGTTAGGTTAGGTTAGGTTAGTTTCACCATATGATCCATATTTCCTATATGGATCTTTTTTGTTTAGTTTGTTGACACTGGGTGGACAGATTTTTGGTCAGCCAGGAAAGAAAATGCCTGACTACTAATCCCCATAGTAGGTACCAGTTTGGTATAGGACTTGAGTTAAATACTAGGTACATACTTACCTTATACACTACCAATACCAGGTTTGTACCAGGTATTGGTATAAAAGTGTGTTGGCTGGTTAAAAAGCTAGGTCTTGGGTAATGCTCTGAGGGCTGGGCATTGTGTGAAGGCTACTGCTCATTTTCTTTAAATTTGGGGGGAAAAATAAAAAAAAACTGGGCACAACTGTTTTGAAAGATGGAATGCCCACCTTAGTTTTTTTTTTTTTGAAATGCCCATGGGTTTCTTATGCTTTGTAATTGCATCATCAAATACACTAGGAAAGAACAAGCAGGGCTTTTATGTTGTATAAAAGTACCCAAATCCCAGTACCTGCCACGTATTAAATTATAATTTTAAAAAATACAAATAAGAATAATTATTTAAAAATTTTAAAAATCATGATTATTAAAAAAAGTTATAATTATTAAAAAAACCCACGCCGTGACCTGACCAGTCTTGTGAGTTCAAAAGTCAACACTGGGTAACTTCTGCGCAACGCTACCGAGTCCGATAGGTGGCCACCTGCCTCGAATCCCATCCGACCGTAGAAATAGGTCTCTTCGACGCTGCAGATTTCTCCACTTTTCCACGGTCCACCGGTACCAGCCGGTCGAGAGACGGGAGCGCGTGAGAGAGGTAGGTAGGTAGGTAACCTTTTTTTGGTAACCGGAATCTTTGCTCTGGTGACTGGCTTCACCCGGTCACCGTCTGGTGGTCTTGAGTAGTGACTCATCTTGTTTGTTTTCCTTTGAGTTTTCGCTACCCACTTTTCACGAAAGAAAAGAGACCCCTGCCTTTGCGTTTTCTTGCTTGGAGCCAGAACTTATTTTTTGTTTGCGGATCTGTGGCATCTCTTTCATCATGGTAAGCATCGCTTTCCGATCTCTTATTTTGCGGCTTCTTCCGACCTTTTTTTTGAGGTTATTTGGGTCGTTTTTGTGCCTATTATGATGACCTTCTGTGTTATTGTTGTTGTTCTAGGTTTTCATTTATCGCACCCCTTCTTGTTGCAGTCTGTATTTTCTGGATGCAGTGAAGAACATTTTCTACTGGTTTTTTTTGTTATTTTCTCTTATCTTGCTGCTTCTTCCGACCTTTTTCTGAGATTTTTTGGGGTCGATTTTGTGCCTACTATGATGACCTTTGTGTTTTTGTTGTTGTTCTAGGTTTTCTTTTATCACGCCCCTTCTTGTTGCAGTCTGTATTTTTGGATGCAGTGAAGAACATTTTCTACTGTTTTTGTTATTTCCTCTTATCTTGCTGCTTCTTCCGACCTTTTTTTTTGAGATTTTTGGAGTCGTTTTTTGTGCCTATTATGATGGCCTTGGCGTTCTTCTTCTTCTTCTTCTTCTTCTAGGTTTTCTTTCATCATGCCCTTCTTGTTGCAGTCTGTGTTTTTTGAATGGAGTGAAAATCATTTTCTATTATTTTTATTTTCTCTTATTATGCGCTCTTTAGACCTTTTTTTGAGATTTTTGGGGTCGTTTTTGTTCCTGTTGTGATGGCCTTTCTGTTTTCATTGTAGGTTTTCTTTCATCACGCCCTTCTTGTTGCAGTCTGTGTTTTTTGGATGCAGTGAAAAATAGTTTCTACTATTATTCTTGTTTTCCATTATTATGCTGCTTCTTTCGACCTTTTTTTTTGGGAGAGTTTTGGGATGACTTTTGTTCCTGTTATGATGGCCTTTGTGTTGTTGTTGTTGTTCTTCGAATAGGTTTTCTTTCATTATTCTCTTCTTCTTGCCTTCTGTGTTTTCTGGATGCAGTGAAAAACATTTTCTATTATTATTGTTTTTTTTTGTTTGTAGTTGTCATGCTGATCACTTGCTTTTTTGGATCATGGCTGTAATTCTGTGCTTTCAAGGCATTGCTTTTTTTTTTGGTGGTGGTTCTCATTCTTTAATGCCTTTTTTCTTGTCGTTTTGTTGTTGTGAGGAGATGGTATTGCTTCAGGTGTCAAAGCTTCCCCTTTTTTTAATGTGTTGAGGGGTTATTTTGTGGATCAAGTATTTTTTTGGTTTAATAGGCCTCATTGTGTACATTGTGTCTGTGGGACTGTTTGAATCTCCATTTGCTGAAAGCTTTGATTGTTTGAAAAGAGGCCTTTGTGCTTTGCACATCATATTCCTGGATGTGATTAAACCTTCGTAGATCTCAGGAGGTGCGGTACAACTGCCTTTTGGTTTCTTTTCTTTCTTGTACTGTATAGCAAGTTTGACAAATTTGTTTCTTGTATTTTAGTACCTGTTTGGATTGAGAACGCTTTGATTTTGTCTGTGTACATGAGGGTTGTTACATTGTGAACTTGATACAAAAAGTTGGGAATGTGCCCTGATTAGACTTGAACCAGTTTTGCATTACTTGAATAGCATTCTCACAGCACTCTTTCATGCTGAAAATCTCTAGAGATCATCCACAGAAAATTCCATACTTCCTATGCTGCCACAGCCAACAAATTAGAAGCCGATGTATTTCTGACCAGAAGCCAAGCCTTTTGAATTCAGTATTGGCATGAATACAAGTGAATTGGTGATAGTAACAATATATATTCTAGGAACTCGTTGGTCCTGAGGTTAACCATAGTAATGTGGTTGTGGTTGAATGCATGTGTGACTGGAGCAGGCAGAGTCTCCTCGACGCAGCAGCAGGTCAGTTTACCATTCATACCCATTGCATATTGCATTCTGGGAAATGGGGGTTTAGGCTTAAATTGTTTTTTGAACTGGAGCATCATTTGACAAGAAATGTTCTCAAATCTTTGTGCAGGTACTCTGATTCACCTTCACCAAAGCGTGCATCTCGAGGCCGCTCCCGGTCACGAACACCTCCCAGGAGGTCTGATCATCTGATACCTGTCCTATTTCTTTGTCACAGTGTTATATCTGTTCTACTATATGCAAGGAGTATCTCTGGAAAACCAATGAACGAAAAATTGTGACTTTCACTAAATATAACCTGCTGCTGTACTGATAGACTGGCATACTTTATGGAATTTACTTGGCTGGAGCTGGTTATAAGCCCTTGCAAGAATGTCACAGGGGTATTGACTGATTTCGTGTGGGGATGAGGATGAATAGGGATAATGCTCTGTCAAGAGAAGAGGCACTCAATCCAGGAAACAATTTGTATGTCACTGGTCTGTCGACCCGCGTGACGGAAAAGGATCTGGAGGATCTCTTTTCAAGAGAGGGCAAGGTATATCATCTCATGTTTTGCTAATGTTTGTTTTAGGTGATGTGTTTTTATTGCCAGTCTTGTGACAAACTCATTTATCTCCCTCTTTGGCCAGGAACTGATGATGTCAGTCAGGATGTTATGGTGGGTGGTCAATACTCAATACCATACATGTTGCTGTTGCTGTCGTTCAAAGTTTTCATAAGTTCTTTCTTATGATCTCGTTGTCTCTTTTTTTCAGGATGGGGTTTCCTGGTTTTCATGCTTGGTGGTTGCTGTTATGTTGTCAGATCTGGAATATCCACAAACTTATTATCAGATGAACTCTTGATTCTTTTCAGGTCAACTTAAATTGTAATTACTGAATATTATTCAGGACTTGTGAAGATGTTTTAGCTGATGCTGGGGATCTTGGTGGGGATTTTCTTAGGAGGTTTGCCCCAGTGTTGACTGGTTCCAGGTTGTGGGCTAGTTCTCAGGCTAGCTCTAGGTGCAGTTCTGGGTAACTGGACCTGCAGGATTAGTCTCCTGCTGAACCTGGAGCCTGAACTGGACCGGGTGATGAGGCACTTGCTGGAACTGGACTCAGAACTGACCATACACCATGTCTTTTATTGGGACCAGATTACTATTGCAATGTGTCATTACATATGTTGCGGTTCACTAGGCAGACTTTTTTGAAAATCTTACAAGGAGGTACTCAAGTATTTTAAAAATCTAACAGGTGGGATGCTTTTTAGGTAGGTGGCAACTTTTAATTTGTGGTGCAATGTATGGCACAATTTATGGTATTTTGGTGTGTGTAGAATAGGGGGTTCCAGATCCAATTCCAAACCAGACCAGGTTTGAAATTCTTGTGGAAAACACCAGAACTGGAGGTTCCATAATTTGAAGAACCTGGCTGGCTTCAGAATTGTACTGGAGGTTGCATCAGATTTTTAAAAATTGGCTGCAACTATTCATTTAAAATTAAAAATTAGCATGGAGTGAGACCAAAGTTTCCCTTTATAACCAAGAACCAAACAACACTGGTTTGTACTAGACCAAGTCTTATTAGATTACCTCAAGCATGTGAACATGGTAGCAAATGTGGTTAACTGGTTCTAAAGAACTTTTTGTTGTGGGTGCCTCTGGATGGTGTAGTGACCCCTACTATTTGTTGTGATCCTATTACCAGCCATGCTTTTGCATGGTTTATGTGCAAACCAGAATTAAATCTGCAGACTTAAAAGAAGTGATCAATGTGAATGAAAAGATGATTAATGTTCATTTTAATTGTGCACAGGTGACAGAGTGCCGACTGGTTGTGGATCCACGCACCAGAGAATCAAGAGGGTTTGGGTTTGTCACTATGGACAGTGCTGAGGATGCTGATCGCTGCATAAAATATCTGAACCGCTCAACTCTTGAGGGACGCATCATAACTGTTGAGAAGGTGAGTTTGGAATCACATTTAATCTCTTGCACTACTCACCGCTGTTCTCTTGAATGAAAATAACCTGATTTGTCTTCAAACCATCCCGTCAGGACAAATGGTGAGAAATGCTGGTGTGTTGAGAGCAATTGACTGGTTGTGAATGCAGTTGGCCAATTTGTATTTTTCTTGCTTCTTTACTGAAGCAGGAGGAATTCTGGGTACATGACAAATGACAGGCAATTATGCCAGATAATGCTGAAGCAGTTAGTGGCATTAGATGGGCTAGTGCTAATGGGATTGCATGTCTTCCTTGGAACCTTTGGTCATCCAGAGAAGATACAGCTTTTGCAGCCTTCAACTGCGCAGTGCTTTAGATTGTGCGACTCGGTGTGCCATAGCGAATATATTCACCGAAAAATTGCAGGGATTCTTAATGCTGGCCCACTGAGGCATTCTGAGCATTCGAGCTGTCAAAATGGAGCTTTGCATGCCAATTTCACAACAAATTTATCATTCTCAAAAAATTTCACTCAAATCGAATGTTAAATTCAAATGTCAAGTGGATGTTGTCAAGGCTTGGTGCTGGGCTCCCTGCTTCAGCCTTCTCCTTTTGCATCCATCGAACCCAGCTGGCTTCTCAGAGTTGGTTGTAGACAGCAAAGACAGCCACAGTTGTTTGCCTCAAACAGATCGGTTACTTCCAAGCTTGCCATGCTGATGCTGCTAACTCTCTGCGGACCTTGGCAATCCATCAGCCATTGCACCACAACCATAGCATCACAACTACTTCTGCAACCGAATTGCACAATTTGTGTCGAACCCAATCCTAACAGCGCCTGCCATCTTTGTTATTTTCTTCAACTCATTTTCTTCAAGGTGGGTTAGAGCAGCAAGTTATGAGCAATCCAGTCTAGGCGCTAGGTGATCCTCTTCCCTACCAGTTAGGGTCTTCTCTGGTGATGTGGTTTCATTGTGTACTGCTCTGACCATTATCTTAAAGCAGTCTGTCCTTCCTTCATCCTTGAAGGACCAGACTTGACAGTGGGCACTGCTACAGCTTTATGAACTCTGCTATAGTTGATGTATTGACATGGAGCTGTCAATGCTGCTGGGGTTCTTGTTTGAGATGGATTCATTTCATACCTTACATGTAGCTGTGCTAGGCATGTTTGTCACAGGATTTTTGTGTCTGGCTTTAACTCCAAGGATGCAGCTTCTGCATGCTTGCTGAATTTCTGGTCCCAATTCTAGGACAGTTTTGTGGACTGTTGTTTTATGGTTTTTTCCTTGTTGAATGCAGGCCAAAAGGAGGCGAGCAAGGACGCCAACACCAGGGGAGTATCTTGGTGTGAGAGGTACGTGTGACATTCCAGTGTGTTTGTTATGGTACTAGCTTGATTGTCAAGGAAGGCTGTAGAACTCTGGAATATGGATTCTCTTGATGGATGCACCAATATGGAGGTTTGAGTTCATAATTTAATCAATCCCCTTGTTTGCAACAGCTATGCAGTCCCAATCACGAGGCTATGGTGGAGGTGACTATGGGAGAGATGGATACTCAGCTCGACATGCACCTCGCTTCTCTCCACATGGGGGTCGAGATAGCCGTGATGGTCGTGAATGGCGGGATAGGGAGCGTTCTCCATACCGTGGTCACCGACACGAACGCTCTCGTTCACCACGTTATTCTCCATATCGGCGCTGAGATGCACTTCACTTCTTTCTAGCATCTTATAGTTTGTGTGGTGTCCTGCAGTTTGCAAATTATGATTTTCTGTGTGACTTTTAGTTGTTCAGTCTTATTTGATTTCCAAGGCCTTTTGCAGACCTGTTTGTGATACTAATTTAGGGTTCTTTATTTCTTCTGTTTCACTTGATGTTTATCTGTGCGTCTTTTGAAGCTACTTCCGTCATGTTGAGTTCTGGAAATGGTATCTCAGTTGCTATGGTAAGTTGGTTGCAACCTATGTCTTTAACTATTTTCACCTAGTGATGTACTTTTAAGGAGGTTGATAGAAACAGCCTGTGCACATTGTAGCCACCGTATTCGGAGCCAGTAAATCACTGCCATGTCAGCAACTGTTTCATCTGCCAAAGTTTTATGGGAAGAGTATTGTGGGTTGACTCTGCTGAATTGAAAATGCACTATGGAAAATCTTTCACAAGAGTAGGGTAGAGTATGTGATTTATACATCAAAAGTGGCATGTTTGTCTGAATGTTCAAGAATGTTGCTCCGTAGGCTGTGGAAAGGAAGCAGCTAGTTGCATTATGTCTCTGCCCTAGTGCAAATAGTTAGAATGGAGAAATTTTCCTGAAAATGTAGGATCAAGTGAACCCTCTGTGTAGGGTTTAGGGTTTCATTGTAGGTGAATTGCAATGCACTTCAGATCTAAAGCCCAGAAGGTGCATTTATAAACCTTTTCACAATCTAGCTTAAGTATCAAAGAACACATTGTTCATTTGGGATATTACAATTTAGAAATTTTATGAGCAAACTAAAGATCACCAAAGAGATCTCTATAATTGGGATATTATGTGAAGTATCAAAGGATACACTGTTCACTTGGGATATTAGAATACAGAATTTATGAGATAACTAAAGATCACCACAGAGATTGTTATCCTTAGCATTTTGAGTTTCTTGCCAAAACAAGAGCATTGAACAATCTCAATTGTGAAATGCCAAACTCATTCCAATTGTTCAAGAAGTCTGATTTTCCTTTCAACAACTCAAAGCATGTTCAAACTACTATCCAACGTGTTAGGTGAACTCCAAAGTTTTTTTAAAAGATTGTTCCTAGTGTACCTACGCTAAGGCCTAAAGTCGAAGAAGAAAACATAGATGTCAAAGTAGAGAACCAATGTCATGAGTTCATATTTCATACATAGACAAAGTTCACGGGGAAATGTTTAGCAAGTTCATTCATTGGATTTCACAATCTATAGTAGTCCCACGAGCAATGAAAAAGAGCAAAGAGAGTAAGCCATGCCAAATTTCAACATACTCTAGAGGATTGTAGCTAGAGATTTACACCCGAAACCTACATAATATAAAAGAAAATTGATCACATCATTGTTAACGAAGTATATTTGTGAATGTTATTATCTCTGAGGTCCATATTTGACATTTTGTTATCTTGTAAAATCAATTTTTAACAAAATTGAATAAAAGATTTATGAGTGTTTACAAAACATTATATATGCAAATTGTGAATTGATCATTTTTACAAGATTGTGTACATAATATGAGTAAATAAAATAAAATAACTTTGTATATGTCTTGTGACAAAATTAATGGTTACTAATAATCTAATGGGATTAAGGCATGTTTGAGTGTCCAAGTTTTGCTACCATAAATATATAGAATGACCTTTGCATGAATCTTCTATTGAATAAAAATGATCATTTTATGTATTCATAATTTACTAAGTTTGTGATCTTCTAAAACTCATTTGGTGATTCTTGTCCCTTATGCAAATATGACCTACTAGGAAAAAAACAACACATCTTGTTTATTGCACATGGATGTCATATTTTTATTTTTATTTTTTGAAATATTCAAGAATATTTTATTCCTGACATAAAAATTACAAAATTCATTAATTATTCTACAAACATGTGTTTAAGCTACATTTGTAAAACATTAATTTAAATTATTTTTTTAAAAATTAAAATTTTAAAAATCTACTAGGTCATGTGTGCTTTCTACATCCCATGAATATGTTGTAAGGGTTACAATTTTCTTTGAATGTGCGGCCTTAAGGAAATTGAATGCACTAGAGGATGACATGATTTGTTGGCATAGAAACTTTACAAACAAAAGGAAGGTAAAGAAAGTAGTAAAAAAAGGGAAGAAGAAAAAGAAGTGGTCTAGTTTGTGGGCAATGCCCCAATGCTTGCAAATTGGGTGCAAATTGAGATGGACAAGACTTTTGAAACCATAAAAGTCGATCACATTAAAAAAATATTTAAGTATAAAATTTTGCCATTTTTTATGTAGTTGAAACATTTAAAGTCTAGCTTTTGATTTCAATTATTACATTATTCAAAATTTTAATATTTTGGTTAAAGTAGTTGCATGTTAATCATGAAGCACATTATTTTCAATTGATTCACTATGTATCACATGAAGGTTTTCAAAGCTTTGAGATTTTTTTTGTGCATGTTGTTATTTAAGAGTGCATGACTCACATTCAAGTGCATTTGTGTTTCACATTTTCATTCAACAATTACATTTAAAAGCTTAATGGCCTACTAAATGCTACATTATTTATGTTATGAAAACATGATTGCAAATTAATTTAGATATTTTAAATTTCAACATTTCATTTCATATGAAAAGAACATGTTTTGATTTATTTTAAACCATTAAACCATATTTTATATCCATAAAAAATTTAATGGATGTGATATTGATTAATTTTTTCAATGTTAACATGATGGGAACATTAAATTTAACATGATGGTAGCTTTTGGTTTCTATTGAAATTATAAATAAACTAATATGAAATTCCATTATATTTACAATTTTAAAAACGAAGTATTGACATTTTTAAATAAAATATCTTTTTATGTTTTCAATGTAATTATGGTTTTATAAAAAAAAATGTAAGAAATTTATATTAATTATTAATTAAATAATTATAAAAACATAAAATATTTAAATCTCAAATTAAAGTTTTTGTAATATCTTAGTAGACTTTTAATCAAAAATAAAAAATGTGTTAAAGTCAAGAATGAAATATTCATTGAACATTTTATCGAAGTTGACAGGTTTACATTATTTTTATCAATATTATGTTATGAAATTAAGTAAATTTAATAAATTCATTATAAACATCAAATTCATTAATATTTAGTGAGAAGTGACATCTAATAATCTATTAATATCTTCTTCACACATGACTAAGGGGTGGACATTTTAATTTGTCCCTTCTAATCACCCTCTCTTTGGAATGGGTAAATAATTTTTCCCCTTCAACTTTGGTCTCTTTTAAAATTAGTGATCATTTAACTTATCTAACATTTGCAAAGATTTTAAAATTTAAAAACCTTTTATGATTGTTATTAGGCCAAGATCTTGAAAGGACATCCCAAGATGACTTAGCAAACATTCCCAAATCCAACCATCTCTAATCAAAATTTAGATTGGTGTAGTGTTTTGGTTTGGAAATGACATAAATTTGGTTGACAACAAAAATACACCAAACAATACTAAGGATGACAAAAGATGGGAATGTCAACAATGAACAACAAAATGACAACAAGTAATAGGAAGGGTGTTGAAAAGGGATGCTTGAAACACCAAAAGTGTTAGGTTGAACATGAAAATTTTCTTTTTGGAGAATAGGGGGCACCATAAATGTTGAGGGTTACACTTGGGGATGTGGACATTAGGATTGAAAACATTTTATATTTTATATTTTTTTCAACCAACCATCATTGGGAAGCATGGTAAGAAGGACATTGGGGGAGTTGGATAGGTAAAAGAAAATTTGCTTTTGCGGCAATGAGAGGCACCAAAAAGGCCTTCTTTGAAAATAAATAATTAAATTGTTAATGTTTTAGTAGGTGAAAATCTCACAACTAATTATTATTTAAAATGATTTTAAAATATATCAATTTTTTTTATTTTTTGTAAATTGATTATCGTTGGTGGTGTGGAGCAACGTGACACCTAAATTGAATACAAATTAATAGTATGATCTCAATTCCATATGAAAAATTTCACACGTGATTTCACACACAAAAAATTAGATGAGATTTTTTATTCAAAACTGACATTTAATTAATTTTTAATATTGTGACCAAAATAATGTTATTTTAAAATTTACTCTGATTTAAAAAGTAACAAAAATTGTGTTAGAAATCTTGTATAAAAAATCCATTAAATTATGTGTTTTTCAAAACACTAGATGAAACAAAAAAAACCTACCCCAAAATAATATTATGTATATTAAAAAAAAGGATATTTTGAACCCCCAATGTGCTTTCACCCAAAAGTACCTGTAATTGTAATGGTTGTATAAGATAGGATAACTCGGCAATCACCACCAACATTTCTCTCCCCCCCCCCTACTCCTTTGTTAAAGTTTCATTTTGAATGTGATATTATTCATAGTAAAATCAAATAATTCAGAATTAACCCAATATACAAAGTCACAATAATTAAAATCTTATCTATTAAACATGGAGATCACTAAAATTCCAGTGTTAAAACAGTCATGACATTGAAATTCAAATGATAATAGTGGCAAGTCTCATGCATATGACACTGCATAGATATTCAAAAATATATCGATGAAATGATATATAAAATTAATTTTACAATTATCAATGGAAATAATATTTTCAGATAATTAAAATATTCTCAACACATATTGAACCAATGGTTCACATTGTTGGTTTCATAGCATTCAAGAGATAAAAGATTCATTTGATAATTATTTTTTTTACACAATAGCCAATAAGTATTCAATGAGGATTAAGTATGGTCTTTCAACTAGCTCATCAACCTTAAACCCTAAAACCCGTAACTACACACTTTTCCATCACTCATGTAGCCGTTTTCTTTCAATAATTGTTCTTGGGTTGTAAAATGAGTTGTAGAATGAGTGTAAAATTACATGAATATTTGTTTTTAGTCAAGTTTTAAATTGTTGGTTTCACATTAAAATTGATGTTAATTTTAAAACATAGTCGTAGCTTTGACTAAACTTTAGGCTTCCTTTGTCTTGGAAATCAGCATGTACACTTTGCCAAATTTCGATTTATTATGTCTTGGAAAACTAGCACATATACATGATTTCAAAATTTGGATTTTTTCTGGGAAGATTTTAAACTTGGAGCTTGCCCTTAGAACTGAAAGCTTTTTCTTGAGTTATTGAAGTGTATAAACTTCAAGTGTATTCAAGGGTGTAGAAATGAGTGTGTAATACGTATGATCTGACTGGTGCTCAGCGTTTCTGATTGGCCTATCATAGTGATTGGTCCAGGTGGTTTGCTATTAGTAGTCCCGCACCTATTTGTTGTCCCAGTTTCTCTTTTGTGGGTGGGGTTGCAAAGAAGTAAATAACTAAACTCAGCAGATATGAAAAATATTTTGGCAGGGCCATATACTAAGCTCCGGTGGAGTAAGAGCATCTCCACCCCCACACTCACAAACACCCCTTTTCATTAAATCTTGCAGCAGGATAGTGCAAATCCAATCCTGCTGCTCTCTGGTATTATTAATGGTCCATTTTGCACCGGACATTTCACCCCTTTAAAAGCTTTTTTCTGCTATGGATTTGGACAGTGACTATTACTTTGTCCAGATGTAAAGACAGTATTGGTCTTTGAGTGTTTAAAGGAACTTTTACGACATTGTGGGTGGGGTCAATGATCATTAAATGGAGCTTGCTGCCGCTGCTAGTACCAAGGCTACTTCACTCTACTACTGAGGTGAGATTTTTATTTGATTCTGTTCCACACACATTTCTAGTGAAGCAAATTTGGACAACAAAGTCCAGGCCCTGGTTTTGTGGGGCTTTGTGATCCTACACCAACAAGTACAGCATCCATTGGAAACCCATTATGAATTCATCCACAACCAATGTGGAACCAAGGTAAACCCTAAACCCTAAACCTATCACTACTTTTCCCTCACACTACCTAGGTAACTAGTAACTATCTACATAACAAGGTAAGTAAGTAGGGAATGTAAGGGTTTATTATATAGGCAGATAAGTAGGTTAGGCACTTGGTGCCAACCAGGCAGGCAGGTTGGTAGATTCATGTGTATGGTTAGTACATATCTAACCACCATGGTTAGACAGGAATACAACTAAAAAGAGTAACTTTCCTGTCCTCAGTGCTCAACACTGTCCATCCTTCCTGTTGCTCTGTTGGGTGCTGGTTCCAGCATGGATGGTTCTGTGATGTGGATTTTCCCATCCAGTCCCCTCCTACTTATTATGGATGGATGGTGAGAGCTCTGAGGATAGTTAGCTGCACCCCTGCAGTTACTCTACACATGGATTGCATGGCCAGTGCTGAATGCTGCAAAGTTTGGCTACACTATCAGTGATTTTCTATTGGCAATTTTTCGCTTTTTTCAAAAAGGAAAAATGCAATTTCAACCTCTACACAGGATTTTTCATTAAAAAATGGGCCAAATTTTCCATATTTCAAGGGGAAATTTTCCACTCACCAGATTTTTATAATAGGTTCCAATAGGTAGCGAAGAATATACAAAGAATCAGGATGCTTATATTTTAAAACTTTCTGACTAGTTTTAGCCAAATTTGGCTTATTTTTCTCCTTGATGGTTGTGACTTTATGTACAATACAAAGTCAAAACACTAGGATAGATTAGTTAACCTTAAATTGGTCATTAGGAGATGATCAAGGAGTAGCACCTGAAAATTAATTAGTTCACTAATCTTTAGTTTTTTCCACAAAACCCCTTTGTATGTGTCAAAACTGAAGATATTTCTTTAATTTCTTGTTTAACTTGTCTTTCATGCAAGACCCATGTGTAATTTTCAAAAGTTGTCTTATTTGTTTTTCCTATAGTTTCCTATAGAACTTCTTTGTGAAAGCTCACTTTTGGTTCTTTAAAAAAAATTGCTTGTTTTATGTGGAGGTGTCACTTAGAGCTTTGCTATCGTTTTGTCTTGCTACTTCTTTTCATTTTTCCTTGTTTGCTTTGAAGATCATGTTTGAAAAAGTGTTGTCATGGTTTATAAGTTGATGGGATTATGATCCAAGAACCTAAACCCTAAACCCATCATGTTGTTGATTGAAATGTTGTAGGACATTTTTTTTAAACAAGTTTTGTGGATGACAAAGTGATATTATGGAAAGTCATTAACATTATATAGATTCAAGGTTAATTCTTGCTTTTGCTACATATGCAAAGTAGTAAAGGCACCTAAGCTAAAATAGAATATAATATAATAAGTAACAAAAAAAGGATAGAAAGCTTGGTTGTAACCAATAACGAACCAAAGGATAATTAGTTGGTTTAATAAGTTGATATGTAGCAAGCCAATATGTGGCAAGTTGATTTGTAACAAGTCAACCTTTTGGCAAATTGATAATGGCAAATTAATTATAAGCAATTAAGAAAATTTTAAAATAATATTAAAGGCTATATGGGTGTAGCCATTGTAATAGAAGACACCATAAATATAACCAATGCCTGATTTTTCATGGATTAATGTCAAAAAATATATATTATTGTTATAAGTTTTTAATGTGCTTGTACATGACAATATTTTTAATATATTATGGAAACATGGGATATGATTTGAAATGAATTTAATGAAGATAGAACATTCAAAAGTATTCATTAAACATTGTAAGGACTTTTATTTTTGGGAGATAATTTAAACATGACATATTTTGTGGGAGATCTTTAAAACATATCTTTACATATTAGAATAATGCAACATTTTTTTAATGTAGTAAAACATTTTTAATGAGTTTTTCAATGTATGAATAGTATATTTTAAAGATTTTCTAAAATAAGCATTCACCTGAGTGGTAGGGTTGGTTCTTTTTAATGTGAACACACCCATAATCACTACATAGCGTTCAACATAAGCTCAAAATAATAATTATTCTTGAGGGCTTTGTTTTTGGACATGGAAGATAGATAGCCTAATTCCAATTATGTAATATTTCTTACTAATGGGATGATTATGTTAATGAAATTGGGAGTGATTGTCTACTCACAAATTAATATCCAAGAAGAGTCTTGCATACGAATTGATTCATTTCTCAGTGATGGAATAATAGTTGAGCCTAGAGTGTTTCTTCTAAACACATCACTGAATGCCATGTATTTTAATCTTAAGGAGTTTGATTCCATTATTTCTATCACCGCAGTTGTGCCCCAAGAAATCTAAAACAAAAAAGAAGATTGTTCCCCTCCTAGGATTGAAGAATCTTTTGAGGACTTAGATGAAGAAGAGGTGGTAAATGTGACTGAAATATTATAGGTCTTTCTTGTGGATTTTTTTGTTGGCATTATCTATGCAAGCTAGAATTGAAAAACTAACATATGTTTTGGTTAATTATAGCTCATTTCCATGTCTACCTTGTTTTTGTAGCTACCAAAATTAGTGACCAAGCCAATAATCAATATGGTCAATGTAACTAAAATTGCCTTTACAAAGAAAATTTCCACACCCACTAATAACAATGATGATAATGACGATGATGATGATGGTGAATCTTTTGATGAAGTATTTCACAATACATGTATGTAGTATTTCCTCTTTGCTTCTACCATTGGCTTTGTAAATTGGAATCCATCATGCTAAACAAGAATGAAATTGAACACAAAATAATGTGAAGGAAGAGCACAAGTGATAGGAGGGTAAAAGGTAGTTTGGAAACCATTCAGAAAGTTGAAGATCTTCACAAAAACATCCTTGCAATCCTATGTCCCTTGTTGAAGTTATTTGGGGTAAGTTTTCCTTTGTACAATTGTTGTTTGCATTTGACTTAATTTTATGCTTCCTTTTTTAGATCATTGAACATGGAAGTTTTGTTGCAAAATCATTAGAGTTGTTAAGGAATTTTTTTTAGGAAGTAGCACCTTATATTGAAAGTGGACAACCTTCACAACTTTTCAGCTCTATGGATTTGGTAATAATTTTCAATCTTTTTACTCATATTTGTGTTGCAATATTTTGATAGCTTGTTGATATTTGAGCATTGTATGCAAAGTTTTGAAGGGTTGTTTGGATGGTCCAAGTAGTGCACTGTTCTTTATGCAAAGTCTTGTACATTAGGAACATAATTGAAATGGATGGGGTCTTTGTTAATTATAACTCATTCTACACTTCCCATTCATGTGGTCTATTATGAAAGCACATTTGTAACTTTCAATATCCCAACATAAAAACAAAAACAAACTTTATTGATGTGGATTATGGCATATATATTCCAAAGACATGCCCATTTTGTTGGTGTGTGAAGGAAATTTTCACAGAACCTGATCTTTCAACTGAGGTGTTCCTTCATCACATTGTGTTCTACAAACTAATTTGAATGTTAGGCATGGATGCATGTAATCACAACCATGAAATCTATGAGATAATTTGTGCAAAATGGGGGGTGTGTTCAAGTGTATCTGTGTCAAGGGCTCTATTCGCCATTGGGAATTTGTTAAAAGTGTTGGCAAAATGAAACAATTTGTAAAATCATACCCCAACTCTTTTTAAGCTTAAATTGTCAAAAGAGATCAAATAACTTAGAGTTTAAAGTTTTGGTTCCAAATCACATCTAGCAATTTAGACTTTTCCTGGTTCCATCATGCAAAATCTTTACTACCTCATGTCTAAAACTACAATTGTTTCGTAGTTGATTATTTGGTATAATGGCGTCATGTTTTGATTATTTATGATTTTCAAGGTGGGGATATGCTTCATATGTCAATGATTCTTTTTGGTACTGGACGTGGATGCAACTCAATTTTTATTGTAATAGGGGATTAAAGAAGCCTCAACAAGTGTGCATTGAAATTGCCATAGTTCTAGTTCTTGTCCAATTGTTAGTAACAAGTTGTCTTGCTTTTGATATCTAGTTGTTGGCTAAAGTTGTTCCAACCAAGTTCATTTTCGAATTTTGAACATGGATTATTGCATCTAATGATCGACAAGTAAAGAACTTTGATATCAAGAGTTTGTGATGGGTATTATTGCACTAGAAATTTTTGTTTTCATCCTAGGTGTTTTTTAGCTCTAAGGATGACATAGATGTGCCACATGGTAAATTTGAATGGAAACATTATACAATATGTCATTGGTTTTCTAGATTAGAAAATGTGGAGAGAGTTTCATCTATTGGAACTTTGTTCGTTCAGGTGGAGTTTGAGATTTTTTGTTTACATGAAGAGTTGTCCCCAAGCATTGATTCATTGGACCATGTTCATGACCTAGATCAAGTGCAAGAAGTGCCACATCAGGGTCCCATGTGTGATCTCTTCTGGTCGGATCTTAATGATCGTTGTGGTTGGGGAATTTCACTTCGTGTTGTTGGCTATACCTTGGATGCTCCTTCCTTTTTCAATTGATTTAAATTTGCCAACAATTGTTGCAAAATTTAACCATTTACATTCAATTTTGTTAACAATCTTTCCATGGACTAACAAAAGGTTATGTCTCCATTCTAACTTGTTGATAGGAAGTGAAATCAAACTAGAGTTCAATTAAAACTGCTTTCACCTACTTTAATGAAGGCTTAATGTGAATGTCATTTAGGGCTTCTAGATGTTTGTGGACTGGTTGTGCTTGTATTTGTGCTTTGCATTGTGATCTTTAATCTATGTGTTTTGACAACATCAAGTGATGCTTTGATGGTGTCTCTCTATGTCTTCATAATATCCTTTAAGGAGACTATTATGATGGGGATCAAAACATGTGTTGGAAGTCATGAATGTTGCTTTTCAAGTAAACTTCTATTACGAATAGAAAAAAACGCCAAGTTGTTTATGTAGAAAACTATGTTTTAAACCATGCAAGCATGTTGTGGGCCTTGAGGGGGATGGCAAGTGGAGATGTATGGGGAAAGAGCCACAAAGAGATAAATAATTGTCAAGTTGGCTATCATTGAAGGTGTTAAAAAACATGTTTGGGGAATGAACTACTAACATAATAATGAAATGTTGATTGTAGGACATTTTAGAGTAGTTCAATCAGAACAATTTAAAGCTAGTGGCATGTGCACATCAACTAGTTATGGAGGGTTACAACTAAGGACATGTATGTACCTACTTGTTTTCTCTATGATTGGGTCTTTACTTTCTCATGCCATTATTGTTGAACAAAAGTTGCACAAATTGTCTTTGCTAATCTAATCATTCTTGCATGGATTCAACAAGGATGTGTGGTCTTTGATGGGATAGGAGCATAAGGTGGTGACTGTATTTAATGCCCCCAACTATTGTTATCAATGCGGTAAATCATTGGACTCTCTATGCAACTCCTGTTATTGATTTTTTTCTATTTTCTATGCCTATTTTCACCATGTATGAAGACATATTTGTCACTTCCAAGGTTTTGCTAATGATATTAACATTTTTAGTGGGTCAACAGGAGATATGTTTGATCATGGTCTTTTTTGTTGTAGGTAATATGGCGTTTATTTTGGAAGTAGATGATAACATGGGCCACACCTTCATCCAGCTCAATCCTTTTTCATGAATAGATGTGACTTGTTGATGTAAGATAAACTTCCTCTTACCATTGCCTATTACATTATTGACTTTTATTGTAATTTTTCTTTTGGTTATTAATCAATATCATGCCCAAATCTTCCCATTGCTTTTGAAAATAGGACAAAAGTTCAAGATGTAGATTTTTTGTATAATTGTTTATCAAGTTGCTGGTGGGAAGTCTCCTCATGTGGTAATAGTTGTTCTTAAAAGTGTTGTAAGAATCACCACCATCACACCTACTAAGCCTATAAATCTTGTTCTAGTTGTTCCCAATGACCTTGCTCTTTCCCTCTCAAGCCATGGAAGTAGATGTTATTGTTGTCGCCTCCAAACTTGCAAGAATCATTGTTGTAACCCCATCTTTTAAAGGTGTTTTTGCTCTTGTTGTTGTTGTTGATGTATCAGTTATTGGTAACAAACAAGATAATCAACATGATAACCAAAATGACACAAAAAATGAATATAGAAATCTTGCTCTTGTAGGTACTACCATCAATATATCCTTGCTTTAAACCAATGGTGACAAGCCAAAAAAATCCCCTTCTAATAATATTTCCTCGAATTTCATCCTCTTTTGATTCCACAGGAATAATCATCATCTTCATAGTCTAGCATTTCCTCTTCATGAATGACGGGTGTGGGAGGGGTTATTATCTAATTATTAGCCACAATGTAATTTTATCCTTGACCTTCAACACCTAACTCTATTTTAAAAGACCTTTTGGCTTCAAGAAGTTGAGAGTGATGTACTCTATTAAAACAGTCTAAATTCCATTCCATTGTTGAAACCAATGATTTGTTGGAGACTCCCTTTTAAGTTTTGTTTTTGTGGATGCAAGCCATGTTGTGAGTTTGTTGTTACCACATGTTGTAACAACTGGTATAGAAACATATTTGGAAGTATAGGTGATAAGGATCCCCTCCCCTCTCCACCCTGTTTTTCTACAATTAATGCAAAGCCTAGCTTGGTGTTGAAGATGGAGGCTCTAATGAATCATAGTCCTAGTAAACAAAAAGAATTGGTAGTTGTAGACTAGGACTTGGTGGAAGTAAGTTTAATGGTCAATCCACATGTCCATCCTAGCAACAACCCATGGGTACTAAGAAAGGTATACTCCTTTTAGACTTTCACATGTTTTTCCTTCTTGCTAATAGTAATGAGGTAGCTTCTATTTCTCTTTGAAAAAAAACGCCCCAGCCATTTAAGCTTTCAAAACCTAATCCTAAACCCTACCTTAAACTTGGGAATTCTTCAATGATACAAAAGTAAATAATACTTTCCATCATTATCATCAATAAAAATTTTAATTTTTTTCAAACTTCGTTAGTAGCAAAAGTCAATTTTCATCATGAGGGACATAGTTGTGAACTAAAAAAGTTACATTTGCTAATAGGGCATTTGTGACATGATATAGGTTAGTGTTAACAATGTACACTTTCACTTCACCTACCTCATCTTTAAAATGTATAACAATAGTGGGGTCTACTCAAACACAAAAAGCATAGTGATGACATTCTTGGTGCGAGAATGTTATGGAAGCCCAAAGAAGCAAGAATTTTAAAGAATTTTATAGATCAACCAGTGTAATTTGGTAAACATTCGTGGGTCAAGAATGTTATGACA